>Ga0153999_1000055_pt1 | contig 66481 bp, 65 predicted proteins | sample TSNC083MetaG_FD_104675 | JGI IMG/M metagenome (GOLD analysis project Ga0153999, IMG submission 104675) | Attine ant fungus gardens microbial communities from North Carolina, USA - TSNC083 MetaG | ecosystem: Host-associated > Fungi > Mycelium > Unclassified | place: USA: North Carolina, Lumber...
ACTTGGGGGTTGCCCCCTGGGAGATAGGCGAGTGGCCAAGTTTTGGGAGTTTAGCTCAGCTGGGAGAGCATCTGCCTTACAAGCAGAGGGTCAGCGGTTCGATCCCGTTAACTCCCATTGGTTATTTCAGCCATTAAGTGAATAAAGAGTTTGGAAGGGTAGCGAAGAGGCTAAACGCGGCGGACTGTAAATCCGCTCCTTCGGGTTCGGGGGTTCGAATCCCTCCCCTTCCATAGAAAACGGGCATCGTATAAAGGTAGTACAAAGGTCTCCAAAACCTTTAGTGTGGGTTCAATTCCTGCTGCCCGTGTTTCATTATGGCGGATGTGGTGAAGTGGTTAACACACCGGCTTGTGGCGCCGGCACTCGCGAGTTCGATCCTCGTCATCCGCCTTTTTAATGGGGTATAGCCAAGCGGTAAGGCAAGGGACTTTGACTCCCTCATGCGTTGGTTCGAATCCAGCTACCCCAGTTGTTATGTTTCGCCGAAGTGGCGGAATAGGCAGACGCGCCAGACTCAAAATCTGGTTCCTTCACGGGAGTGCCGGTTCGACCCCGGCCTTCGGCATAACATAAAAGCTAACATGCCTATTGTTAGCTTTTTTATATAATTAATTGGATTATTTTATAGTTAATAAAAAACTACTGAAAATTATTGAATTCAGTAGTTTTTTGTTATATTAAATGCGTTTTTAAAATCAGGAAAAGCGTAAAGCCTGAACTGAGAAGCTTGCTCCAGCAATGATAAAAATATAGCCAATAATCAAGGATTTGAGAATATTTCCGTCGCCATGAACGATTAGAGGAATCAAAAATCCTGCTAAGCACAGAATTGGGGTCCATGTTCTAGTTGCTAGATTATGCCAGGCTAAATAGAAAATTAATAGTGAAAGAACTGCTCCTACAGCAAGAAGTAAAATCAGTAGTGTAGAGTTGATTGCTGTTAAATTACCATTTATCCAGAAGACGCCATGTTTTAGTATCTCATCCACCTTTCCCCTGTAAGTCCCATCTATATCATACCGTTTCCAATCTACTTTAAAAAAAGTATGGTTAAAAATAATATAAGTGATGATAATAATTAGCGAAAGGATAGAATATAGTAATAAGATCCATCTTTTAATATTATTTGGTTTGTTTATAAAATTTTTCATAGTTCTCCTTTTTACATTATTTTTTAATAAGGTAATAGCTTAAAAAATGTGTCTAGTAGTTTGATTGCAGATCCACCAAAAAGATTCACTGAGCTATGGACAATCGCGCTCTCGATGAAATTATTTCTTTTTGAATAAACCCAAGTAATAATAAAAGAAAGGATGAGATATGGAAGTAAGTACCAAGAAAATCCCGTATGGACAAGAGCGAAAAGTACAGAAGAGATTAAAAAGGCAACCTTTTTATTAGTTATTGATCCAAAAATATAACTTCTAAACAATAGCTCTTCCGAAAGTGGAACAATAATTCCTAAAATATATTTTTGACAAAGGATTGGTAGTTGGCCTAAAATATCCGACATACCAGTATCACTCGTCACGGAAGAAATAATTTGTGTTTTTAGGACAAGTACTGTTACTAGATAATTGGTTGCTAAAGTGAAAAACACAATCCCTATTAGCCAAAAAATACGCTTTAAATCCCAGTTCTTAAGTGTATTTTTTAGATATCCGAGCTTCCAAGCAATTATAAAAATGAGTATTAATACCAAAGTCATTAATAGTGGTAAGGTCCAAGAGGAATTAGTATATAAAAAATCGGTAAAGAAAAAGATTCTTTTATTAAAGAAATAGGCAAAAACTAAAACAAGAGGATATTGATAAAGAATGTTTAATAAAAGAAAAAATAGAATTCCTAAAATATTAAGTTTGTATTTTTTTAAAATCATGGCTGTTCTCTTATAAAAATTTTTAGTGAGTGTTGCAGGTTCATCACTATAAATTTTTGAAGTTCATTTAAATTCTTCTTCATAAGCATCTCCTTTGTTATAAAAAAACTATATATTCAAACTATTTTGAATATATAGTATAATATTAGCACTTGATCAATACCATGTCAAAGAAGTTTGTGTATTTTTAATATAAATGCCATTATTTAATCAAAAGTAGTATGTATAATAAGTTTCATCTAATGAAAAAATAGATAAACTGACCTATTTATAATAGGTCAGTTTTATTTTATAGTAAGGGTTTATTCAAAATCCAGACCTGTTATATTTTTTGAAATCTGCCAAAGTCTATCTGCGTCATTGTGGTCTATTGCATGCGGACGTAAGCCTCCAGAAAAATTATTAGCTTCTTCTGATGTCATAAGTCTGGCAATATTAAGGTCTTCACAATAAAGACCACCCTTACCTTCTAAATCAGGGCTTGTTGAGGCCCAAAGAGGTGTTGCGGCACCTTGAGCGATTGTTTTTAAATAGCGATATTTACTTCGGTCAAAGCCGGATTTAAGTGCATTAAAAAATACGGGGATATGAATTAATTTAAAATAGTCGGCTAGGTAGCGGAGCCAAGGGGTAATTGGTGAATTTTGACGACCAATATTTGTCATTGGAATCATACCAGGGTGGACGGCAAAACTTCTAATTCCATATTTTTTTCCTAGTTCATCTAGTTTTATTGAAAATAAAACGTTGGCAGTTTTAGATTGTTGGTAGCCTATTTGGGGATTATAGTTTTCTATTTTTTCAAAATTCCAATCTTCTAGTAATGGTGTCATTTGTTGAGCACGACTGGATAAATTTATAACTCTTGAGATTTTTGCATTTTTTAAAGCGGGTAAAAGTTCCATTGTTAATTGATAGTGGCCTAGATGGTTTGTGGCAAAGTGATATTCTATTCCTCGGGAATCTCTTTTTAAAGGAAGGTACATTAATCCAGCGGAATTAATAAGAATATCTAGTTTTGAATTATTTTGCAAAAAACTTTCGGCAAATTGATGAATGCTTTCTGGATTGGTGAGGTCAAGGGGAAGAATGTCAATATTTTTTATTTTAGATAAATTTTTCTTGGCTACCTCCATTCTTCGGGCGGGGATAATAATTTTTGCTCCAGCACGTGAAAGTTGTTTGGTCATCTCTAAACCAATACCAGAATACCCACCAGTGATGATGATTGTTTTTCCTGAAAGATTAATATTTTTCATAACTTTATTTGCTGTTGTTTTATAATTAAATTTGTAGTTTGCTATTGGTTCTTGATTTGACATAATAAAATTTTCCTTTGTGTTATAATATTTATGTGATACAAGTGTAACAGCAAAAAAGAACTTTTACAATTAACTTTGGACGGTTTGTCTTTAAAAGTGACAACAAAATGAAAGTGTAACAGAAATGAAGCGAAAAGAGCAATATCAAGATTTTCATGACTTTATTATTGAAGGAACGATGTTGTGTTTAGAGAAATATACAATCAATGAATTACCATTGACAGAAGTTTGCAAAAAAGCCGGGGTGAGTCGGATGACTTTCTATCGGCACTTCAAAAATAAGGAAGAAGTCGTATTAGAGTATTTTGAGCTAATCTATGATAAATTTCTTAAAGAACTTTTGGAGCTAGAAAGTATTAACTCACTTATTTTAAGTGAGAAGTTGGTGGGACTATTTGTTGAACAAGAAGAAGAAATAGAAAAAGCTGTCAAGGGGAATTATTATTCGCTGATTTTTCAGGTATTTGCTCAAAAGATGACTATTTTTTATAATGAAACAACGACTTGGGCTGATTATCTAGGGACAAAGCAAAAATTTTGGAACGATTTTATGGCTGCTGGTTTATTTTATGTTTTAGGAAATTGGGTGAAAAATGGCTGTCAAGACTCTTATGATGAAGTGGTGAAGATGGTTGTAGAATTCCATGAATAAGTGACAGATAAAAAGGCTCAAGTTATTTTGAGCCTTTCTTTTAGCCAATAAATTTTTTCCCTTGTTTATTAAGAATCACTTTTGTAATTTCAATGACAAGGGTTGGGATTAAAGCTAAGATGATAGCTATTAGCCAGTGTGTCATTGATAAAGGAGCAACTTCTAAGATGTTCATCAAAATAGGAACATTTGTAAAGAGAACGGTTATTCCTAGTGATAATAAGGTGGTACCAAAAATCATTTTATTAGTGGTAATTCCTCTTGTGAAGAGAGATTCATTACTTCTAGCATTATAGACATTAATCGTAGAAGCAAGGGTTAATATCACAAAGGCCATTGTTTGTCCGAGTTGATGGTTGGGTGTCAATCCAGCGATTTCAATAAACCTACCAAGATAAAAACCAACTAGAGCAGTAATGATGAATGCTGTAGAACAAATGGCGATACGCCAGCTGACTCCTCTTGAGAAGATACTTTCTTTGACTCCAACAGGTGGCTGTTCCATGATATGACTGTCGGCTTTTTCACGTGAAAGTCCAAATCCGGGAATTCCATCAGCAAGGACATTGATGTAAAGGAGTTGAATTCCTGTAAAAGGCATTCCCCAACCGACAATTGCTCCAATGAGCATTGTTAGAATTTCAGCTACGTTTGCTGAGAGAAGGTAATAAATTGTTTTTTTGATATTGGTGTAAACGCGACGGCCTTCGCGAATGGCAGCGACGATGGTCGCAAAATTGTCGTCAGCAAGAATGATATCAGAAGCGGATTTTGCAACTTCTGTTCCAGCTATTCCCATTGCAGTTCCGACATCGGCTGCTCTTAAGCTAGGTGCGTCATTGACCCCGTCTCCTGTCATGGCGACGATTTGTTCTTTTTCTTGCCAGATTTTTACAATACGAAGTTTGTCTTCAGGACTTACTCGGGCATAGACCGAAATTTGTTCAATCGTTTGGCTAAGTTCATCATCTGTCATTGATTTGAGCGTTAAGCCGTCAATAACTTTATCTCCGTCACGATAGATGTCAATTTGTTGAGCGATTGCTTTTGCTGTAAGCGCGTGGTCCCCTGTAATCATGATTGGTTTAATACCAGCAGCCCTTGCTTCTTGAACAGCGGCTTTTGATTCTAATCGTGGAGGGTCAATCATTCCCACGATTCCAAGAAAGGTAAGATTATTTTCTAATTCAGTTAAATCTTCTGGGACTTTATCGATGATTTTGTAAGAAAGAGCAAGAACACGTAGGGCTTGGTCAGCAAAAATGTCATGTATTTTTTGGGCTTGACTCAATAAATCATTTGATAAGTAAGTGGAAGTCTCCTCGTTATTTGAAGAAAGGAGCTGTGGATGCTGTGCTTGATGTTGACTGCTTGGTGCAAGTCTATCAAAAGCGCCTTTGGTCAGTACAAGATATTTTTCATTATCTTGCGGATGTGGAATGACAACGGTCATTTTTTTGCGTGAACTATCAAAAGGGAGTTCGGCAAGTCGTTTTGGATTTTTTTCGGGTTCATAGAGATCATGAGTAATTAAGAAGCGAATGATTGCTGCTTCGGTTGGGTCACCATGGATTTCCCAATCATCGTCAATGAGTTGTGCACTGGCGTTTGAGGCATAAGCAAAATTTTGTATTAAGGAAACTTCAGAGCTTGATAATTGACCTCCTGACCAACTATCTTGTCCAGATAGCCAAAGTTTTTGAATGGTCATCTGATTTTGTGTGAGTGTTCCGGTTTTGTCAGAAGCAATGACTGTTGCGTTTCCAAGAGTTTCAACGGCAGGGACATTTCGGATAATGGCTTTTTTCTGAGCCATATTTTCTACACCGTAAATCAAACTGAGGGTAACAATAACTGGAAGTGTTTCTGGAACGGCAGCGACTCCTAAAACAACGGCGGTCATTAAATTATCAACAAAAGGAACGTTTCCGTACAAAAGATTAATGACAAAGATTAAGATTCCAGCGGAAAAGGCAATGACTGCTAAGCGTTTGGCAAGTTTATCGATTCTTTTTTGAAGAGGAGTTTTTCCTTTTATTTGTTCGCCAATAAGTGTGGCAATTTGTCCCATTTGAGATTCGGAACCAACTGCGACAACGATTCCTTCGGCTGTTCCGTTAAGGATATTTGTTCCTGAGAAAACCATGTTCAGTTGATCTCCAAGAGGAACTTCGTCAGTAATATCAAGGTCAGCATTCTTGTCAATGGGTTCTGATTCACCTGTCAGTGAAGATTCATCAACTTGCAGGCTATTACTTGTGAGTAAGCGAATATCAGCTCCAACTTGTACGCCGGCTGTCAGCTCAATGAGGTCACCGCAGACTAATTCACTTGAAGGAATAGTTTGGCGTTTTCCAGAACGAAGAACAGTTGATGTTGGTGAGGAAAGCTCTTTGAGTGCAGCGAGTGCATTTTCCGCCCTGTTTTCTTGGAAGATTGAAACGAAAACGTTGATGGCAACGATAAGTAAAACAACAATTGTTTTAGTATAGTTTCCATTACTGATATAAGCCAAATAGGCTGAGAGAACACCAACTAAAATAAGAATGATATTCATGACTTCTAAGAGGTGATGAAGAAGTTTTTGAAAAATATTTGGGCCACTTTGTTCTTCAAAGTTATTATGACCGTATTTTATTCGTGAATTTGTGACTTGAGTTGGACTGAGACCAGTTTTACTATTAATATCATAGAATTTTTTTATATTATCAATGGATTCTGTTTTATATTTCATATTTTTTAGCCCTTTCTTTTGGAAATTTACATTATAATATAATTATAATATATTTTTAATAATTACTGGAACGATATGCAAATAAAATTTTTACAAAAGTCTGTATAATTAGCCGAAAATATGGTATTATGGATGATATGAAAACTAAAACAGTAAGTGAATTGGCAGAGCTTTTTGGAGTGACTCGCCAAGCGATGAATAAACGGGTTAAGTCGCTAGATACTAAATTTGTTGAAAAAAATGAGAAGAATGTAACAGTCGTTAATGCCGAGGGAATTCATGAACTTGAGGGACTATACGGAAAAGTGGTGACTGCCAAGGCAGAGGTTCTGGAAGAAAATGCTGACAAAGGTTCTGAGGTTGCGCTTAAGACAGATGATGCAACATCCGCAGCTTACGAAATGATTAGCGCTTTGATGAAAGATAAAAACGCTGAGATTGAACGTTTAAACAGTCAACTTATCTCCAAAGATCAACAATTAAACGTAAAAGATGCTCAAATTGCTGAAAAAGATGTACAGATTAAAAAACAGCAAGAGTTAATGGAAAAAGCTTTGACAGATCAAAAACAATTTTTTACGGATTTGCAAGAACAGTTAAAAACCACTGATAATAAGGGCTTTTTTGGGCGTTTATTTGGTAAGAAATAAATCATAAATTTGCTGAGCGTTTCATCAGTAAATTTTTTTATTGCTTTTTTATAGAAGTGGAAGAAGAAACTATTCTTAAAAGTACGAGCTTTTTTAATGTTAAACGCTTTCAAGAGAAGTGGACTTCTTTTGCTTTTGTAGAGCGCTTTCTAAGGGAGTTTATGTTTGCAAATTTTAAAAAAAGTGTTAAAATAAAAGAGTAAGTTAAATTGTTAACTTAGTCAATTTAAAAGGTAAGCCTTTTATAAAATCTAATCCCTATAAGGAGGAAACTACTAATGGTAGTTAAAGTTGGTATTAACGGTTTCGGTCGTATCGGTCGTCTTGCTTTCCGTCGTATTCAAAATGTTGAAGGTGTTGAAGTTGTTGCAATCAACGACTTGACAGATCCAGCAATGCTTGCTCACTTGCTTAAATACGATACAACTCAAGGTCGTTTTGATGGTAAAGTTGAAGTTAAAGATGGTGGTTTTGAAGTTAACGGTAAATTCGTTAAAGTTACTGCTGAATCTAACCCAGCTAACATCAACTGGGCTGAAGTTGGTGCAGAAATCGTTCTTGAAGCAACTGGTTTCTTCGCAACTAAAGAAAAAGCTGAACAACACTTGCACGCTAACGGTGCTAAAAAAGTTGTTATCACTGCACCTGGTGGATCTGATGTTAAAACAATCGTTTTCAACACTAACCACGAAGTACTTGATGGAACTGAAACAGTAATTTCAGCTGGTTCATGTACAACTAACTGTCTTGCTCCAATGGCTGATACTTTGAACAAACAATTCGGTATCAAAGTTGGTACAATGACTACAGTTCACGGTTACACTGGTGACCAAATGACTCTTGATGGCCCACACCGTGGTGGAGACTTCCGTCGCGCACGTGCTGCAGCTGAAAACATCGTACCTAACTCAACAGGTGCTGCTAAAGCTATCGGTCTTGTATTGCCAGAACTTCAAGGTAAACTTCAAGGACATGCTCAACGTGTACCAGTTCCAACTGGTTCATTGACTGAACTTGTTACTATCCTTAACAAAGAAGTTACAGTTGACGAAATCAACGCAGCTATGAAAGCTGCTTCAAATGAATCATTTGGTTACAACGAAGACCAAATCGTTTCATCTGATATCGTTGGTATCTCAAACTCTTCACTCTTTGATGCTACTCAAACTGAAGTTACTTCAGCTGATGGAGCTCAACTTGTTAAAACTGTATCTTGGTACGATAACGAAATGTCATACACTTCAAACCTTGTTCGTACACTTGCATACTTCGCTAAAATCGCTAAATAATTTTCCGATTTTAACGGTATAAAAACCAGTCTTCGGGCTGGTTTTTTTTGATTTAATAAAGGAGAGAAGATGGAAACACCAAAATGTATTCATTGTTCAAGTGAATATACTTATGAATTATCAGATACGAGCTTTGGCTGTTCTGAATGTGGAAATGAATTTACTCTTGAGGAAATTGAGGCAGCTGGAAAATTTATTGTCCTTGATAGTTTAGGAAATGAGTTAGAAACTGGGGATGACCTTGTTATTGTGCAAGATTTGCCAGTTAAGGGAATGCCAAAACCAATTAAGCAGGGAACAAAAGTGAAAAATATTCGCATTAATCCAGAAGGAAAAAATGAACATTTTATTGATTCAAAAATTCCGGGCTTTGGAGCAATTGCTTTGAAGGGTTCAGTTGTTAAGAAAGCATAAAAAATAATCAGAGTAATTTCTGATTATTTTTTTACTGACAGAGCTTTCTGTCAGTAAATTTTGCTGATAAATTCTCTGTCAGCAAATTATATTTGATTTTTGAAGCATTTAACCTTATATATTGGTATAATAAAAGTATGAAATTAACAGATTCAGTGCAATTTTTAAAAGGTGTGGGACCGAAATCTGTGGAAAATTTCCATAAGTTAGGAATTTTCACGGTTCAAGATTTATTGCTTTATTTCCCTTTTCGTTATGAAGATTTCGCAAGTCGTTCGGTTTTTGAACTTGTTGACGGAGAAAAAGCAACAATTATTGGAACGGTAGTGACACCAGCTAATGTCCAGTATTACGGATTTAAACGTAATCGACTTTCATTTAAAATTAAAGAAGGTGAGGCCGTGGTTGCTGTCAGCTTTTTTAATCAACCTTATTTGGCTGACAAAGTGGAAGTTGGTAAGGAAATTGCAGTTTACGGAAAATGGGAGCAGGCAAAGCAACAACTGATGGGGATGAAGGTTGTGGCTCAGGTGGACGATGGCTTAGAACCTGTTTATCATTTGACAGCGGGTATGAAACAAAGTCAATTGGTCAAAGTAATTCATCAGGTTTTTGAATCAGACCTTCTATCAGAATTACCTGAGAACTTACCAGAATTTTTGATTAAAAAATATCGTCTGATGAACCGGCAAGAAGCCGTTTTGGCTATGCATTTTCCTGAAGATATGGAAGCTCATAAGCAGGCTTTACGTCGTGTAAAATTTGAAGAATTATTCATGTTTCAGTTGAAATTACAGGCCTTAAAAAATAAAGAAAAATCAGGCCGAGCAGGATTAGAAGTTGTTTTTGAGCAAGGAGAAATTGATCAGAAGATTTCTGAATTACCTTTTGAACTGACAGGTGCTCAATTAAGCGCTTTGTCAGAGATTCTGACGGATATGAAATCTCCTTATCACATGAATCGACTTTTGCAAGGTGATGTGGGTTCTGGTAAAACAGTTGTTGCTTCCCTTGCCATGTACGCGGCTTGTTTGGCGAATTTTCAAGCAGCAATTATGGTACCAACGGAAATCCTTGCCCGTCAGCATTTTGCAAACTTGAAAGCTCTTTTTCCAGAATTGCAAATTTCACTTTTGGTTTCGGGTTTGAAAGTGGCAGAGCGCCGCGAGATTTTGGCTGATTTAGTTAGTGGTCATACACATATGGTAGTTGGAACTCATGCGCTAATTCAAGAAGGGGTTGATTTTTATAATTTGGGTTTGGTGATTACAGACGAACAACACCGTTTCGGAGTTAATCAGCGAAAAATTTTACGAGAAAAAGGGCAAAATCCAGATGTTCTAATGATGACAGCTACACCCATTCCAAGAACGCTTGCGATTACGGCTTTTGGGGATATGGATGTTTCAATTATTGATGAACTACCCAAGGGACGTCAACCCATTACTACAAGGTGGGTCAAACATGAACAATTTTCCGAAGTTTTAAGTTGGATAAAAGCAGAGGTTGCTAAAGATTCACAGGTTTATTTTATTTCACCTTTAATTGAGGAAAGTGAAACGTTGGACCTGAAAAACGCAGAAGCTCTTTTTGCGGAATTAAATGAATACTTTGGATTATTTGCCAAAATTGGTCTTTTACATGGAAAAATGAAAAATGATGAAAAAGACCAAATCATGCAAGAATTTAAGGCTAAAAAATTAGATATTTTGGTTTCAACAACAGTGATTGAAGTGGGAGTTGACGTTCCTAATGCTACCATTATGGTGATTATGGATGCTGACCGCTTTGGACTTTCGCAGCTTCACCAATTGCGTGGTCGTGTTGGTCGGGGAACAAAAAAATCTTATGCCATTTTAGTAGCAAATCCTAAGTCCGATTCAGGAAAACAACGGATGAAAATTATGACAGAAACACAAAATGGTTTTATTTTAGCCGAAGAAGATTTGAAAATGCGTGGTTCTGGAGAGATTTTTGGACTTCGTCAGTCAGGACTTCCAGAATTTATTGCGGCTGATTTAGTCAATGATTATAATATTTTAGAAGTGGCTAGAAAAGAAGCAGTTGAAATTTTTAAAAATGCAGATGAGTTTCCTGATTTGATTGCTCAAGTTAATGTTGACGGGGGCTTTGATTGATGAGTAAAATGGATAATGAAAAATTAGACCACTTGATTTTAGAAACGTGGACAGATTTTATTGACTTAAAAAATAAGGCTGAGCTGTCAGAAGTTTTGATTCCAAATAGTATGCCTCTGTTGTGGTTTGGTGACTTAGCCAAATATGAAAATTCAGACTTAAAAATACTGACGGTCAGTAAAAATGCTTCTTATGCAGAATTTGGTGAAAATCAACGTTATGAAAAATTACTGACAGAATTTTCGTCAGTAAATTTGGAAACTTACAAGTCAAATCTCAATCGGTATTTTGAATACAATCCTAGTCCTTGGTTCAATCAGTTAGCAAAATTTTTACCTGTTTTTGATTCAGCTTATAAAGAATCTGAAAATCAAATTAATCGAGCCTTACATATTGATTTGTTTACCCCAATTGCGACACATCCAGTTTGGCCAGGTTTAGCTAAGAGCCAACAAGAACAATTCAAGATGAAATTTCCGCAACTTTTGCAACTTTTAGAACCAGATGTTTTACTGACAAGTCTGTCAGTAAGTAATTTAAAAATTTTACTTAAAAATGCTGGAACTGAAATCGAAGAAATATTTGATAAAGAAGAAGTAGGAAAAGCTGCCAAATACGTTCGAGCTTATCGTGTCGATAAAAAATTAATCGTGATTAACGGTCGAAACTTTCAAGGAACTTATTTCGGTGGAATGACTGACCAGTTTGTTAGAAAATGTCTGACAGAAATTAAAGGGATGATTTGATGATTGACCAATTTCTGTCAGTAAAAAAAAGAGTTCATTTGAACTCTTTTTTATTTTCCCAAACAAAATTGTGAAAAAAGTTGTGTAATCAATTCGTCTGGGGCAGCTTCCCCTGTGATTTCTCCAAGTAATTGCCAACAACGTGTGACATCCACTTGAATTAAATCAACAGGTAAGCCCAGAGCAAGCCCAGAGTTTGCTTCTTTAAGAGCCTTCAAAGCTTCTTCAACAATTGAAATGTGGCGGGCATTAGATAATACCGTTGCATCTTTGGCTTCAATTTCACCGGCAAAGAAAATTTGATTGATTTTTTCTTCAACAGCATTTAAGTTTTCATTTTTAAGGGCTGAAATTCGGATAAAATCACCAGAAATTTGAGTGCTATCAATTTTTTCTGGCAGGTCGGTTTTGTTGAGTAGAACAATGCGATTTGAATTTTTAGACAGTTCTAAGAGCTCTAAATCTTTGTCAGTCAATTCATTTGAGGCATCTAAAACGAGTAAAACTAAATCAGCTTCAGCCAAAGCTTTTTTAGAACGTTCAACCCCAATCGCTTCGACTAAATCATCTGTTTCACGAATACCAGCAGTATCCACTAGTTCAAGAGGAACACCGCCAATATTGGCAAATTCAGTAATGACATCGCGCGTTGTTCCAGCAATATCAGTGACAATGGCTTTTTCTTCACGAAGCAATTGATTAAGTAAACTTGATTTTCCAACGTTTGGCCGACCAATAATCGCCGTTTTTAAACCTTCTCTTAAAATTTTTCCACGTTTAGCTGTTGATAAAAGATTTTCCAAAAGCTGTTCAAAATGAGCCGTTTTTTCAAGGAGCATTTGTGAAGTCATTGTTTCCACATCATCATACTCTGGATAGTCAATATTGACCTCGACTTGTGCCAAACTTTCGAGAATCTCTTGACGAATGTTATTAATCATTTTTGAAAGATTTCCGTCAAGTTGTTTTACGGCAATGTTGGCAGCTTTGTCAGTTTTAGCTCGAATTAAATCCATGACAGACTCAGCCTGAGCCAAGTCAATTCGTCCATTTAAAAAGGCACGTTTGGTAAATTCGCCAGGTTCAGCGAGTCTTGCGCCATTACGTAAAAGTAATTGCAAAATTTCTTGTGTGACTGCAATTCCACCATGCGTATTTATTTCAACAATATCCTCGCGTGTAAATGTTTTAGGCGCACGCATGACTGAAACCATGACTTCGTCAACGAGACGTTTTTCTTCAAAAATATGGCCATAATTAATCGTATGGCTAGCAACTTGAGTTAAATTTTTTCCTTTATATACAGATTGAGCAATTTTTAGGGCATCTGTCCCTGATAAACGAACAATGGCAATTGCTCCTTCACCAAGCGGTGTCGAAATCGCCGCAATCGTATCAAATTCTTGTGTTAATGTCATAAAGACTATTTTAACGCAAAAAGGCTGAATTTCCTAGCCTATTTAATTTATTTTTTTATAAAAAATAAAAATCTATAATAATTGAGTTTGCACCAATAAAAAGTGATAAAAAAAATAAATTTTGATGCTGACTAAAAATAGAAACAAAAAATTTTCTATTTTTTCTTCGCATTTTCCCAATTTATGCTCACATCTTGATATAATAGTAGATATGACCTATCAAGTAAAAATTATCTATCCAAAAGAAGAAGCCGCTGAAAATAACAAACTCACTGAGCGTACATTTAATGAGTTTATTGATGGACTCGAATTAGAAGAAGTCATCACGCAATATGAGCAATTACTGACAAAAGGTTATTCAATCTCAGTCAATTTTGCTCCACCTCAACTTGATGACAAGGGAACTGAGCCAGACCCATTTATGATTGCGGGTCGCTTAGAGCTTGCTGGGATTCCTTATAAAGCCACTTTGAAATTAAAAGCAAGTGGTGATTATGAATCAATGGTAAAAATTGCTAAAATGATTGAACAGCAAGATTATGATTATGATATCTCAGCTAAATTGCAAATTCGTGAAAATTCATCAGTTGATTTTGAAAAAGAAGGTTCTTGGTTTGATAAAGATTACACCAAATATACGATTTTACCCAAAGCCAGCAGCCAAGATATTGCCGATTTAAAAACACTTTATGACGCACTTGTTGAAGAACATCAAAAAGTGACCATTAATATCAAAGCAAAAGTCAAAAAAGATGATGATGACAGTTTTGCCAATCAATTGGCAGCATATCCACCAGAAACAATGATTATTTTTAAGCTGACAGATGCAGATATTTATGGAGAATAAGAATGAGAAAAATTACTGACAGAAATTCTGTCAGTAACTTTTTTTCCATTATTTTACTGACAGACCTGTCAGCAAAATCTGATATAATAAAAGACATGAGACTAGATAAATTTTTAGCAGAAAGTGGCCTCGGAAGCCGTAGTGAAGTCAAAATTCTATTGAAAAAAGGGCGCGTGACAGTTGCTGGGGAAGTTCAGCGAGACGGCAGGTTTCAAGTAGACAAGAATTCTAGACAAGTCGCCTTTGATGGTGAGATTTTAGATTACCAAGAATATTATTATTACTTATTAAATAAACCGCAAGGTCTTGTTTCTGCAACAAAAGATAATCTTTTTAAGACAGTTGTTCAATTATTATCGGAAAAAGATTTTCGTGAGGATATTTTTCCAGTCGGACGTTTAGATAAAAATACTGAGGGACTTTTAATTTTAACGAATGACGGAGCATTGGGACATGATTTAACTCAACCCAAAAAGCATGTTGAAAAAGAATACTTTGCGCGAATTGATGGAAAAGTTACTGACGAAATTGTCAATAAATTTGCTGAGGGCTTGACTCTAAAAAATGGAGAAAAAGCACGACCAGGAGAATTATTCATCGAAAATATTTACAAAGGGGAGAGTCAATCTGGCTGGATTAGTGAAATTCGTGTGATAATTCATGAAGGAAAATTTCATCAAGTCAAACGGATGTTTGAAGCTGTTGAAATGTACGTTCTCTATCTCAAACGCATTCGGATGGGCAATTTAGCATTGGATTCAGATTTAGCGCTAGGAGCCTATCGTCCTTTAACAACCGAAGAAATAGAAAATTTGAAAAAATAAAAAGTTACTGATGAAAATTCGAAGGTATCCGTAAGTTAAAAAACAACGGCTATCCTAGAAGTTTCATCAGTAACTTTTTTAATTTTCGCGATTAATATTGACCCCAAGGACGGTTAAATGACCATTAGAAATTAATTTGATAATCAAATGAGCAAAATCTCGAGCAGACATTTGTGTAGAAGTGCTAACCCACCAGTCTAAAGTTCCCACCAAAATCGAGCTGATGTAAGAAATTACAAAATCATTGGGAACCACAACATCTTTTTCTCTAACTTCCAGTTTTTCAAATAACTCGGTATAGCGTTCAGATAAAATCTCCAGAAATCGATTTTTTAACCGTTGATCATGCGCTCTGTCAGTAATCATTTGTGCAATTTCAGGATTATCGCGAACAAATTCATAGAAACGACTCAAGACAGTTTCAATTTCTTTGACATGAACATTGTTACCATCAACCAAATTTTGTTCATCTAAAATGCCAGTGAAGCTAGCTAAAAATTGGTCAATCAAACTATCATATAAATCTTGTTTGTCAGCATAATGAGCATAAAAAGTTGCCCGATTAATCATGGCTGAATCGGCAATTTCTTGAATTGAAATCTTTTCAAATTTTTTCTTGCGTAACAAACCAAAAAAAGCCTGACTAATCAATTTTCTTGTTCGTTTCACACGTAAATCATCTGATTTAACCATAAAAAACCATCTTTCCAGTTTCAAAAAGACCCAGTCCCGATAGACTGTTTTGTCTAATTTTTCACATTGTACTATTTAACTCCATTATAATCAAAAAATAGATTAAAGTCATTAAAGAATTTAGTCAAAACATTTTGTCATTCGATGTCAAAGTCTTTTAACATAATCAACAGCTTGTTTTGAATTGTCGTTTATGTGACAACCACGCCCTTTTTGCTGGTTGCTTTTCTTATGACAAATGATAAAATGAACATATAATAAGATAAGCAACAGACCGTCTAAATTACTTTTTATCAAAATTCTGCCTCCAAAAGATAAGTTAGATTTCAAATTTAACTTGCCGAAAAAAATATTAAGAACTTAGCGGACTTGTTCAAGTGATATTTCTCACATAACTAGGAGACCATCTTGACACAAATTTATAAAACAGGGATTGACGTTGGATCAACCACAGTAAAACTCGTCGTTTTTGACGAAAATTTTAAGCTCATTTTCTCACGCTATGAGCGCCATTTTTCAGATGTGAAAGCAGCAACCATCAAAGTATTCAAAGATTTTATAGAAGAACATGGAGATTTAAATCTAGAACTAGCCATTACTGGCTCTGGAGGAATGGGACTTGCGGAAGTCATTGATGTTCCTTTTGTTCAAGAAGTTATCGCTTCATCAATTACCATTGAAAAATTCATTCCCCAAACAGACGTGATGATTGAGCTTGGTGGTGAAGATGCCAAGATGACCTTTTTTGATAACGGAACTCAAGAATTACGTATGAACGGAACATGTGCCGGTGGGACAGGTGCTTTCATTGACCAAATGGCAGCTCTTTTGAAAGTTGATGCCAATGGTGTCAATGAGTTAGCTAAAAACTACGAAAAACTCTATCCGATAGCATCACGCTGTGGCGTTTTTGCCAAGACAGACGTTCAACCGCTGTTAAATGAAGGAGTGCGTCGTGAAGATATTGCTGCTAGTATTTTTCAAGCCGTTGTCAATCAAACCATTGCTGGTTTAGCAAGTGGACGAAAAATCAAAGGAAATGTAGCCTTTCTAGGCGGTCCGCTTTTCTTTATGAGTGAATTACGCAAACGTTTCATCGAAACCTTGGATTTAAAAGAAGAAAATATTATCTTCCCAGAAAATCCACAACTTTTTGTGGCAATGGGAGCTGCGCTCTATGAAGAAACAAGTCAGAAAACAGCAACTGATTTAATTCATAGTTTAGAAAATGATGATTCAGACAGCTTAATTCCACAAGATACAATGGATAAACTTTTTGAAAATCAAGCAGAACTTGATGAATTTCGGACGCGTCATGCCAAAGCAACAGCTAACTATAAGAACCTGTCTGAACATCATGGAGCTGCCTTCTTAGGAATTGATGCCGGCTCAACCACAACAAAAGTTGTTCTTATTGATGATGAAGGAAATATTCTTTATGACCATTATGGTTCTAACAATGGAGAACCGCTTGAATCTGTCATAAATGTTTTAAAAGATGTCTATGCTAAACTTCCAGCGGACGTCTATATTGCAAAATCAACAGTAACTGGTTATGGAGAACACCTGATTAAAGCAGGACTTCATGTTGATTATGGTGAAGTTGAAACAATGGCTCATTATAAGGCCGCTGATTATTTCAATCCAGGAGTAGATTTCATTCTTGATATTGGTGGACAAGATATGAAAGCTATGCGGATTCGTGATGGTGCTCTATCAAGTATTCAACTTAATGAAGCTTGTTCATCTGGTTGTGGTTCATTCATTGAAACCTTTGCCCATTCACTAAAACATGATGTTCGTGAATTTTCACAAAAAGCACTTTTGGCTGAGCATCCAGTTAACTTGGGTTCTCGTTGTACCGTCTTCATGAACTCAAAAGTAAAACAAGTTCAAAAAGAAGGAGCGACTGTTGGAGATATTTCCGCAGGTCTTTCATATAGTGTCATTAAAAATGCTCTCTATAAAGTTATAAAAGTAAAACGTCCAGAAGAACTTGGTAAGAAAATCGTTGTTCAAGGGGGAACTTTTTACAATGAAGCCGTTCTACGTGCTTTTGAAAAAATTTCTGAGCGCGAAGTGGTTCGTCCAAGTATCGCAGGATTAATGGGAGCTTACGGTTGTGCTTTGATTTCCTTAGATAACCAAGAAGCAAATAAAGAATCAGAAATTCTAAAACTTGATGAATTAGAAAAATTCACAACTCATAAAGAATTTATGGTCTGTGGTCTTTGCGAAAATAACTGTAAAATGACCCTAACGGTCTTTAATGATGGGAATAAGTTTGTAACTGGGAACCGTTGCGAACGTGGTGCCGAAAAAGCTACAAAAGTTAAAGTCGCTAAAAAGGATAAAAAAGTTAACTTAGTTGATTACAAGTATAAAAAACTTTTCCGTTACCATAGCTTAAGCAAGAAAAAACAAACCAGAGGAGAAATTGGGATACCACGTGTACTCAATATGTATGAAAACTATCCGCTTTGGCACACGATGCTGACAGACCTTGGATTCCGTGTTGTTTTAAGCCCTCGCTCTGATAAAGAACTCTTTGAAGAGGGAATTGAAACCATTCCTTCAGATACGGTATGCTATCCGGCCAAAATGAGTCACGGACATATTATGGCTTTGATTAAACAAGGCGTTCCAAATATCTTCTATCCATCTGTCCTTTTTGAACAAGAAGAACAAAAAAATGCTCAAAACCATTTCAACTGTCCGATTGTGCAATCTTACCCTGAAGTTCTTAAAAATAATATCGATGAAATTCGTGAAGGGCAAGTTAATTATCTTCATCCTTTCATTAATCTAGCCAATCCGGAAGGAGTAGCTGTTAATGTTCATAAGGCTTTAACCGCCCAAGGGATTTCTGTCAATCTTACGGAAGTACAAGCTGCCGTCCAACATGGCTTTGAAGAAATGGATAAATTTAAAGAAGATTTGCGCCTTAAAGCAGAAGAGCTGCTCATGCAAATTAATTTAAATAATGAAAAAGCCATTGTTCTCGCTGGACGTCCTTATCATTTGGACCCAGAAATCAATCATGGAATTGCTGACATCATCACTCAAGAAGGTTTCCACGTTTTGACTGAGGATTCTATTAGTCATTTAGCCGAAGTTTCTGGCCTGCGTGTGGTCAATCAATGGGTTTACCATAGCCGCCTTTATGCAGCTGCAAATGTTGTTTGTAAAAATAAAAATCTAGAACTTGTTCAACTTAATTCCTTTGGTTGTGGTCTTGATGCCGTAACGACAGACCAAGTAGAAGAAATCATGCGTGGACACAATAAGCTTTATACCGTCTTGAAAATTGACGAAGGATCAAACATGGGAGCTGTTCGGATCCGTTTACGTAGTCTGAAAGCAGCAGTTTCAGAGCGCGTGCGTCATAATATTGAAGCAAGCACCGAAGTTCACGAATTAGTACAAGAAACACCAGCTTTCACAAAAGAAATGGCAAAAAAACACACTCTTCTTTTACCAATGTTGTCACCAATTCACCAAGAAGGGCTATTAGATACAGCTTTTGCCGCTGCGGGATATAATGTCGTTTCTCTACCAGAAAGCAATACTTCTGTCAATAATGGGTTGAAATTTGTTAATAATGACTCATGTTATCCAGCGATTATTACAATAGGTCAGCTCATTGAAGCTCTCCAGTCAGGAGAGTATGACCTTGATAATACTTCGGTCATGATGACTCAAACAGGTGGGGGATGTCGCGCAACAAACTATATTCCTTTATTGCGTAAAGCTCTAATTGATGCAGGTTTCCCACAAGTACCTGTCGTTTCCCTATCAATGGGGAATCAAGGAACAGAAAAAGGATTTAAATTCACAGTTCCACTTTTAACGCGCTTTATGATTGCAGTTCTTTATGGAGATTTATTTGAAAGAGTCGTTTATCGTACTCGACCATATGAAGCCACTGAAGGTTCTGTCAATGAATTACATGCGAAATGGTTAGAAAAAGCTCGGAAAAATGTAGAATCTGGATCAATTTTTGAATTTAATCGTAACATGAAAAAAATTGTTGCTGAATTTGACCAAATTGAACTTTTGGATATTCAAAAACCACGAGTGGGTGTTGTCGGTGAAATTTTGGTTAAATATAGTAAAACAGCAAATGATGATATTGTGTCAATAATTGAAGAAGAGGGCGGCGAAGCAGTTGTTCTTGATTTAATTGGCTTCATGAACTACAGCTTGTACAATCAAATCTGGAAAGCAGATGAGATTGGCTTTAGTAAGAAAAATAAACTCATGGCTAAAACTTTCATTGGTATTATTAATATGTTAGAAAAACCAATGAATAAAGCCTTGAAAGCCTCAAAACGCTTTGATTCTATTGAATCAATTTATGATATTGCAGCATCAACTGAAGAAGTGATTTCAATTGGGAATCATACTGGTGAGGGTTGGTTCCTCACTGGCGAAATGATTGAACTCTTGCAAAAAGGGGTGAACAATATCATTTGTCTTCAACCATTTGGTTGTCTTCCTAACCATATCGTTGGTAAAGGAATGATGAAAGAACTTCGCCGTCAGTACCCAGGAGCCAATCTCGCTCCCATTGATTATGACCCAGGAGTTTCTGCGGTCAATCAATTGAATCGGATCCGCTTAATGATGACCACGGCTAAAAAGAGAATGAACACTACTTCCAATTCAGTCGAAGAATCAGAAAGAGAGTCAGAAATGGAAACTGCTCAAGCTTATTAAAAAATAAAGATTAAATACTGACAAATCTGTCAGTATTTTTTTATATAAAGAGTAACAAATGTTATCAATGATGGGTATCAATGCTTAATATCAATACTGGATGTCAATGCTTGGTATCAAAAATTGTGGTCGCGCTTCGTATCGCTTTTGTTTAAAATAATTGAGTAACTTAAAAACATTTGAGAACAACAAGATTCCCGTTTCTCAAAAATAGAAATTATTGTTATTTAAGAAAGGAATTTCGAAATGAAATTTGAATTTAAAGGACTTTCTTCATATGAAGAAAATTCAACACCAAACTATGTAGGCGATACTAAAGTACGTAGTGTCATTCAAGACTTCGTTAACATGGATGAAGCAATTGAATTTGTTTCAAATCACCACGGTTTTATAAAAACTGAAGATGGGAAATTTGCTTTTGAAGTAAGAAATATCTCAGCTATCGGTTAATTAGATAAGGACAGTTAGCATGGAACAAAAATATTCAAGAATTTTAGTTGGTATGGATGGTTCAGCAGAATCACTTAAAGCATTTGATGAAGCAGTCAGAGTTGCTAAACGCAATGATGCTGAGCTCATCTTAGCCAACGTTATTGAAAAACGTTCATTTCTTGCCGTGAATACTTACGACACAATTGCCGAAGAACAGCATGAAAATGGAACAAAACTTTTATTGCAACAATTTGCTAAGGAAGCATTGGATGAAGGACTAACAAATGTTAGAACACTTTTGGAATATGGTTCACCTAAAGTAGCAATGGCAACAAAAATTCCTAAGCAAGAAAATGTTGATTTGATTGTAATTGGCGCAACAGGGATTAGTTATATAGAGCGTGTAGTTGTTGGTTCAGTTGCATCTTATATTGTTAATCATGCCACTTGCAATACACTCATCGTTAGAAAATAATAGTCTTACTTAGTCACTCATAAAAAGAGCAGAGTCTCTTTTACTTAGAAATGGAAAAAATCATGAAAAAAGAAAGTATTTTTACTCCTACTTTCGTTATTAACACGCTTATTAGTTTTTTATTTTATATTGTTTTTTACGTCTTAACCTCCTCAATAGGGACTTATGCGCTTCAACAACTTCATCAATCAACAGTTGTTAGTCTTTCTTTATCAAGCGTTTTTGTTATTGGAGCCCTTATTGGTCGGGTTTGGACGGGGATTAATATCACACGTATCGGAATGAAGCGATTGCTCTATATTGGTGGACTTATTTTTCTTGTTTTAACTTTTGGTTATTATTTGACAACTAATATTCCCTTACTCTTTTTGATTCGAGTGATTCAAGGCGCAGGTTTTGGGATTGGTGCAACAGCCTCAGGAACAATTGCAGGTCACGTTGTCCCTGCTTCACGTCGTGGTGAAGGAATTGGCTACTACGCTTTATCTGTTACCTTGGCAGCTGCAGTTGGTCCAGCCCTTTCAATCATGATTTACTCTTCACTTGGTTTTGGTTCTTTACTTGGAATTGCTCTTGGTTTGTTGGTTATTACCTTCATATTAATTTTCTTTGTTCGTGTCAAAGAATTTTCTGCAGAAGAGCGTGCCTATGCCCTGGCGCATGAACCTAAAGGTGTTGAACGATATATTGAAAAATCAGCTCTTCCTATTTCAATTATTGCCTTTTTAGCCGGATTTATTGACTCAGCTATTTTAACAGGAATGGGTTCATTTTCAACAGATCTTAAAATTCCACTTGCGGGATCATTATTCTTCACGATGTATGCCGTGTTAATCTTTGTTTCACGTCCATTCACAGGTCGTTTATTCGATACTAAAGGGGATAACTGGATTTTCAATCCAACATTTATTTTCTTTGCAGTGGCAATGCTTCTTGTTGGCTTAGCCGGTTTCTTCAGCCCAGCTATTGGCTTTGTTGTCTTATTAATTGCTGGTGGAGCCTTCGGTCTTGGTTACGGTGGTGTTGCACCATTTGGTCAAGCAATTGCTATTCGTGATTCAAGTAAAGATCGTATCGGTGTTGCAACTTCTACCTTCTTTGGATTTTTAGATTTAGGTGTTGGTGGAGGACCTATTGTTCTTGGAGCAATTATTCCAATGCTTGGAAATGGTATGCTTGGTTTCAGAAATTTGTATCTTTACAGTGCTCCCGCAGTTGTAATTGTTTGGATTATATACTATCTCATTCATGGTAAACATCAAAAATCAAGTTCTAAAGTTTGATTTTAATGATTTACATAAAAAATGATATAATGAAATGGCTACAGCCTTATATAGGCGAATAAATGAACAAATTAGCGAGTAGATGAGTTTTAATAAGATGGAAGAAATGGCAAACGTAAACATTGAATATCTAATCAATACACTAGAGCAAAAAAAAGTCAGTGTCGTAACACGTAAAAAGCATAGCTATATTATGTATCAAGGAATTGAGTCAGAATATATCTATGTCCTTAAAGATGGTGTAGCGAAGATTAGCAATATTTTAAGAGATGGTCGTGAATTTAATATCGCGTATGTTGCGCAGCCAGATTTTGTTTCTTTATTGGAAGAAAAACAAAATGATGGAATCTCAGCATTATTTAATGTCAGAGTGGAATCTCCAACGGCTAATTTTTATAAAATTTCGCGGAGCGATTTTTGGGATTGGGTGCGCGAAGATTTAAATTTATTTAGAGTTGTTGATGATTTTTATAAAAGAAGATTGGCACTTAATTTAGAAATTCTTCAAAAAATGACAATTAATGGTAAAAAAGGAGCAGTTTGTGCTTGTCTCCATAGTTTAATTGATGATTTTGGCATTCGTAAGAAAGATGGAATTTTGATTGATTTCACAGTTACTAATGAGGATATTGCAGGCTTCTGTGGTATTTCTACAAGAAACAGTGTCAATCGTATTCTCCACGATTTAAAGGATGAGAAAGTAATTGATGTGATTGATAATAAGATCATGATTTATAATCCTCAATATTTGGAAGAATATATTAGTTAATATAAACAGATAAAAAAGCTACTTTAGGTAGCTTTTTTGTTATAATTAGGTCAGCATGATATTAAAGTATTCAAGGAGGTAAAATGGATAATTTAAAAAAACAAGTCGGCATAAAAGCTGCTGAATTTGTTAAATCAGGAATGGTCGTTGGTTTAGGAACTGGGTCAACAGCAGCCTATTTTGTCGAAGAATTGGGTCGAAGAATTGCCGAAGAACAATTGGAAATTACGGGTGTAACAACGTCCAATGTAACAAGTAGCCAAGCCAGAGCTCTTGGAATTCCTTTAGCCTCTATTGACGAAGTAGATTATGTTGATTTAACAGTTGATGGCGCAGATGAAATTGATTCTTCACTAAATGGTATTAAAGGTGGTGGAGCAGCACTTCTAATGGAAAAAATTGTTGCAACCTACTCAAAAGACTATATTTGGATTGTTGATGAAAGTAAATTATCAGAAAATCTAGGATCCTTTAAAATTCCTGTAGAAGTTATTCCTTATGGCTCACAACAAGTTTTTAAAAAATTCGAAGCGGCTGGCTATGCTCCAACTTGGCGTCTAAATGAGGAAAACGAGAGATTGATAACGGATATGCATCACTTTATTATTGACCTTCATATCTCTCAAATTAAAGAACCAGAAAAACTTGCTGAAGAGCTTGATTTAATGGTTGGAGTTGTTGAACACGGCCTCTTTAATAATATGGTTAAAAAAGTGATTGTTGCTGGCAACGAAGGCGTAAGAATAATAAATAAGTAAATAAAAAATCGTCAATCAGACGATTTTTTTATTTCTTTAACCACTCTTGAACTCCCCATTTATGAGAGCCACGTTTGAGTTTACTAATAGCTGTTTCTGGGTCAAACCAGCTAATATGGTTAAAATCTTCGAGAGGTTTGGAATCAAAGCGGACATTCTTAGTATTATAAATATAGGCGGGATTATAAAAATATTTATCACGATGCGAACTATAAAAATATTCATCTGCTTGCCCTAAAAATTCTCCAATTTCAGCGGTAGCTCCTAACTCTTCCATGAGTTCACGATGAAGTGCTTTTTCTTGATCTTCACCCGCTTCAATTTCTCCCCCAGGAAGAAAATAAGCTCCATTGGGTGCCTGAACGAGACAAATTTCTTTATTCTCTCTTGCTACAATCGAATAGACACCATATCTTGCCTGATAATTTTTCTCTTCATTTTTTTCACCGAAAACTGGAATATGATTCATAAAAAATTCTCCCCAATACTGATTATTATGATAAACATAACTATTTTAAAATAGTTAAAAACCGCTTACAGAAATTTATTACTACTATTCTATCAAAATTCTGTCAAATTTGATAAAATAAGGTACGAGTAAGAAGAACTTATACGACTATCGGATTGAAAGTGAAGATTAGTTCAAAGAGATAAACGATATAAGAATTGCTTTTGCTTATGCAAAGGGCTATGTGAAATCACAGAGCTTTCAAATTTAATTTAGAGAGTTTGAAACATATTACCGAAGGGAACATAGAATAGTGAAAAAAATTAACTTAAGTAAGCTTATTATTATTGCACTCATTATCATTATTGCAGCGATGTCAGCAATTTTTATCTCTGCCAAAAATTTTAAGTCTAACCGTAATCCGTCAGCGATGACTCAAACCATTAATGATGGGACAAGTTTTGTTGACAGAGTACTTGTGGCACCTATCCACTTTGTTCAAGACAAGGCTAATGAATTGTCGAATCTGATGGATACCTACCAACAAAACCAAAGTTTAAAAACACAATTGGCAAAGTCAAAAGATAATGATAATAAATTAAGCGGCTTTGAGTCAGAAAATAAAGAGTTGAAAAAAGCTTTGAAACTCCAAGAAACTCTAACTGATTATCAAACGGTTGCTGCAAATGTGATTACTCGTGAACCTTCTTCATGGAATGATACACTAGTGATTGATAGCGGTAGTAAGGATGGCTTGACAACAGGTATGATTGTTATGGCAAATGGTGGCGTTGTTGGTCGAGTAACTCAAGTGAATAAAAATAGTTCAAAAGTTGCACTTTTAAGTTCTTCTAAAGGAATTGATAATAAAATTCCTGTAAGAATTGAAAGTGACGGCTCACCTATTTATGGCATTTTGAGCAGCTATGATTCCCAACAAGAGGCTTATGTAGTTAAAAATATCGACTCACAAGGGAAATTTAAAAATGGAGATTCCGTCTTTACTAGTGGTCTTGGAACGAATTCTGGTAGTCAAGGTGGAACACCAAGTGGTTTACTTATAGGAAAGGTTATCGGTGAAAAGCAAGATAGTGATGGCCTTGGTAAAATGGTTTATATCAAACCAGAAACAAATCTCTATGATATCAGATTCGTCTTTGTGGTCAAAAGCAAAATTGACGGTCAGTAGTTTTTGCTAAATAAGTATTAATTATTATTTTACTTATAGAAAATAATAATTAATTTGTTAAAACCAACTAGAATATAAGGAATTAAGTAGTGAGTCGATTTACATTTCAATTTTTTAGTCCAATTATTCTTTTTTTACTAATGATTTTGGACGGTCAAATTACCCATATATTAACGGGGGTTAGCAGCGGGACGTGGATACCAGTGAGTCATTTATTTTTGATATTTCTGATGTACAGTGTCACTCAGCACAGACCAAGCTATATTATTATCTTAGCGGCAGTTTTGGGGGCAATATATGATAGTTATTATCTAGGGATTTATGGAATTGCAACCTTGTTGTTCCCACTTATTGCTCTTTTTATATATAATATACAGATAACCATATTTACTAATCGCTGGACACGTTTATTTACAACAATTATTATTGTGACGGCTTTTGAAGTTTTTAGTGCAATCATTATGGCAGCTTTTGGATTTGCACATTTAAACTTTATTAATTTTGTTGTTTACCAGTTAGCGCCTACACTTTTGCTTAATATTATCTTAGCTGTAGCCTTGCAATTTCCTTTAGAAATCTTTTACAGATTAAAGAAAAGTCACGGAAGATACAATTAGAAAGCGTTTTGTAACCATAAAGAAATATTTTGGGTGGGTAGGAATAGTATAATATGTTTATTCAACCGAACTTAATGGGAGGAAAAATTAAAAAATTACAGTTATGAAAAAAAAGATTATCTCAGCTATTTTAATGTCTACAGTGGTACTCTCTGCTGCAGCACCGTTGTCAGGGGTCTACGCTGACACAAATTCAGATATTGCTAAACAAGATGCGACAATTTCAAGTGCGCAGTCTGCAAAGGCTCAAGCCCAAGCACAAGTTGATAGCTTACAATCAAAAGTTGATAGCTTACAACAAAAACAAGCAAGCACAAAAGCTCAAATTGCTAAAATCGAAAGTGAAGCAAAAGCGCTTAATGCACAAATTGCGACATTGAATGAAAGTATCGCAGAACGTACAAAGACATTGGAAGCTCAAGCGCGTAGTGCTCAAGTTAACAGCTCAGCAACAAACTATATGGATGCTGTTGTTAATTCAAAATCTTTGACAGATGTTATTCAAAAAGTAACAGCAATTGCTACAGTTTCTAGTGCCAACAAACAAATGTTGGAACAACAAGAAAAAGAGCAAAAAGAACTTAGTCAAAAGTCAGAAACTGTTAAAAAGAACTATAACCAGTTCGTTTCTCTTTCACAAAGTTTAGATTCTCAAGCTCAAGAGTTGACTTCACAACAAGCTGAACTTAAAGTTGCTACTTTGAATTATCAAGCAACAATTGCTACTGCGCAAGATAAAAAACAATCTTTATTAGATGAAAAAGCAGCCGCAGAAAAAGCAGCCCAAGAAGCAGCTAAAAAACAAGCAGCTTATGAAGCACAACAAAAAGAGGCCGCTAAGGCTCAAGCAGCTTCTACAGCAGCAACAACTAAAGCGGTAGAAGAAGCAACTTCAACTGTTTCATCTAGTCAAGCTTCACAATCAAGTTCAAACACAAGTAGCAATAATACATCATCAAATTCAAGCAGCTCAAGTAGCAATAATACATCATCAAATTCAAGCAGCTCAAGTAGCAATTCATCAAGCTCTAATAGCTCATCAAATTCAAGTAGCTCTAATGGTGGTGGAAGTACAAATGCTGGTAATACAGGTGGTTCAAGTTCATCAGGTATTAATAGCACACCAATCGGTAATCCTTATGCTGGGGGTGGATGTACTGACTACGTATGGCAACATTTTGCTGCACAAGGAATCTACATCAGAAATATCATGCCAGGTAATGGTGGTCAATGGGCATCTAATGGCCCTGCACAAGGTGTTCTCCATGTAGTAGGTGCGGCTCCTGGTGTTATCGCGTCTGGATTCTCAACTGACTTTGTTGGATATGCAGGATCACCTTATGGTCACGTTGCTATTGTAACAGCGGTAAATTCCGATGGTACAATTGACGTTGTTGAAGGTGGAAGTGGCTTTGGATGGGGTCATACACGCTCACACGTGAGTGCAGCTGGTGTAACATTCTTAATGCCAAACTAATTCAAAAATTTTAAAGATATAAATAGTGATTTGATAGTGGGGAATAATTTTCCTTCTGTCAAATCATTTTTTATTATTGTGGTATAATAATAAGGAAAAATGATAAGGGGATAGATACAAATGTGTGGAATTGTCGGCTTTATTGACCGGATGAATCAAAATGATAAATCAAAAACTTTAGAAGAAATGATGAATACTATTGTTCACCGTGGTCCAAGTAGTTCAGGTGAATTTATTGATGAAGGTGCCGCAATTGGCTTTCGTCGTTTGAGTATTATTGACCTTGAAGGTGGAGATCAACCTATTTTCAATGAAGATAAAACTAAATTGATTACTTTTAATGGTGAAATTTATAACTTCCGCGAATTACGTGAGGACCTTATCTCTAAAGGTCATGATTTTACAACTCATGCTGATACAGAAGTTCTTTTGCATGGTTATGAAGAATATGGTGTAGAACTTCTTCAAAAGCTTCGTGGAATGTTCGCTTTTGTTATTTGGGATAGAGAAAAACAAGAATTGTTTGGTGCTCGGGATCATTTTGGTATCAAACCACTTTACTATACTCAAATGGGTGGAACTTTCATGTATGGTTCAGAAATTAAAAGTTTTTTGAAACATCCAAACTTCAAAAAAGAATTAAATAAAGAAGCTTTAAAACCTTACATGACTTTCCAATACTCTGCTCTTGATGAAACTTTCTTTAAAAATGTTTTTCGTATCAAAGAAGGTCATTACTTTACTTACAAAGATGGGGTCTTGGATATCAAACCTTATTGGGATATGAAAGTTGATGAAAAAGATATGAGTTTGGAAGAATCAATTGATTTGATTGATAAGACTGTTTTGGGTTCTGTTGACGCTCATAAATTTGCTGACGTAGAAGTTGGAGCTTTTGTATCAAGTGGTGTCGATTCTAGTTATGTTGCTTCAACGCTTCGTCCTGAACATACTTATTCTATTGGTTTTGGTCAAGGAACTTTCAATGAATCTAAACAAGCCAAACAATTGACTGATATGATTGGTTTGAACAATACTTCTCGTGAAATCCATGGAGATGAAGCGTTCAAGTATTTCCCACAAATTCAATATTATTTGGACGAACCAGACTCAAATCCTTCTTGTGTGCCACTCTTTTTCCTCGCAGAATTAGCAGCACGTGATGTACGTGTTGTAATGAGCGGTGAAGGTGCAGATGAGCTTTTTGCTGGTTATGAGTCTTATGGATTTAGTACAAATTCTCGTGCGGTTCGTGTTTTCGCAGAAGGTTTGAAGAAATTACCAAAATCTTTACGTTTCTCAATTGCTCGTGGTATTGAAAATAAACATTTCAAAGGTCAAAAACATCTTTATGAATCACTTGCGCCTGCTGAAGATTTCTTTATCGGTCAAGCGAAAGTGTTTGATGAGTCTGAATCAGTAGAGCTTTTGAAAGAAGAATTTAAAGCAGCTCCAACTGTTAAAGATATTGTTGGAAAAACTTACAAAAAGGCCCCAGAAGGTTCTGAACTTCGTAAAATGCAATATCTTGATATGCACCAATGGATGCCAGGAGATATCCTGCTTAAAGCTGATAAAATGGCAATGGCACACTCACTTGAATTGCGTGTTCCACTCCTTGATATTGAATTGATGCATACAGCGGAACAAATTCCTACAAAATATCTTTTGAATGAGCATAATACAAAGTATGCTTTCCGCCAAGCAGCTCGTCGTCATTTACCAGAAGAATGGTCAAATCGTAAAAAATTAGGCTTCCCAGTGCCAATTAAAGACTGGTTGCGAGAAGAAAAATATTATAAAGTTGTTCGTCAATTATTTGAACAAGATTTTGTTGCTGAATTCTTCGATCAAGAAAAACTTTTGAAGATGTTGGATGATAACTTTGCAGATAAAAATGATGCACGTCGTAAACTCTGGACAATTTATTCATTCTTGACTTGGTATGATGTTTACTTCATCAACAATGGTGAAAAACCTGCTGTGGTTAATTTTTAAGGGAGGTTTTTGTGTCACAAACAAATAAATTTCAACCTATCTTGTTAGGATCTGATATCAACGTCTATGGAATGGCTCGTTCATTTCATGAAGAATTTGGAATTACTTCTCTGGCTTTAAGTGCTTCTGGATTAGCTCCGACAAAGTATTCAAAAATTGTTGAAGTACAAACTCATGAAAATTTTGACCATGAAGAAACTTTTATTCAGGTGCTTCGTGATTTTGCAAGTAAACATAAAGACAGTAAGAAAAAATATCTTTTAGTAGCTTGTGGGGACGGTTATGCCCTACTTGCTTCAAAATATCGTGAGGAGCTTTCGGAATTTTTTGAAGTGCCTTATATTGACTACGCGCTTTATCGTCAATTAGAAAATAAGCCTGATTTTTACAATATCTGTGAACAATATAATTTACCTTATCCAAAAACGGTATTAGTTAATCCAAAATCAGAAATAGATACTTTAGTAGATGAGTTAACTTTCCCTTATCCAATGATTTTAAAACCAGGGAATTCTATTTCTTATTTAGATGTGCACTTTGAAGGGCAGAAAAAAGCGTTCACGATTGCATCTAACGAAGAAATGAAGTTGATGCTGCATCGTTGTTATGAAGCTGGTTATCCTGATGAGATGATTATTCAAGATTTCATTCCTGGAGGGGATGAAAATATGCGTGTTCTTAACGCTTATGTAGATAAAAATCATAAAGTTCGCATGATGTGTTTGGGTCATCCCTTACTTGAGGATCCAAGTCCAAAAGCGATTGGGAATTATGTGGCGATTTTGCCTGATTATAATCAACAAGTTTATCAACAAATTCAGGATTTTCTTGAAAAAATTGAATATACAGGCTTTGCTAATTTTGATATGAAATATGACCCACGTGATGGCTCTTATAAACTTTTTGAAATTAACTTACGTCAAGGACGTAGCTCCTTTTATGTTACTTTAAATGGTTACAATTTGACACGTTATTTAGTTGCTGACCGTATTAACAATGAACCTTTTACTGAGACAATTTATGGAAAAGGTTCAAAACTTTGGTTAGGGGTTCCTAAAAAAGTATTGCTCAAATATGTAAATCCTAGTTTTAAAGAAGAAATTCGTCGTTTTATTAATTCAGGAAACTATGGGACAACTCTATTTTATTCTAAGGATAACTCACCAAAACGTTATCTTTTGATGAAATATGCATTCCATCGCTATATTGGGGCATTTAAAACGTACTTTCACAAATAAAAATTAAGAATAAGAAGGACAGGGGGATATAATGGAAAACTTCTTTACAATCTTGGGGGGGATGGGTACTCTTGCGACTGAAAGTTTTATTCATACGCTGAATGAACGAACAGAGGCTTATCGTGACCAAGATTATTTGAATTATATCGTAGTTAATCATGCGACAATTCCTGATCGAACAGATTATATCAAGAATCCTTCATTGGAAAATCCAGAAGAAAAATTGATTGATGATATTAAGATTCACAGTCAACTTTCACCAAAATTTTTCGTTGTTCCTTGTAACACGGCTCATTATTATTTTGATGAGATGCAAAAAGCAACAGAAATTCCGATTCTACATATGCCACGCATTGCCGTTGATAGTATTAGCCATCACTTTCCAAAAGCTAAGAGGGTGGCCGTGCTAGCGACTGAAGGAACAATTTTGACAGGAGTTTATCGTAAGGCCTTGGAAGAACAAGGATATGAAGCGGTAATTCCAGATGATCAATTGCAAGAAAAGGTAAATCGCTTGATTTATCAAGAAGTTAAGGAAAATAGAAATCTTAATTTTGAGCTTTATAAGGAAATTTTGTCTGATGTCGCGTCAGAAATGAATTGTGAAGTAACCATTTTAGGTTGTACAGAATTGTCAGTCTTATATGAAGCCTATGATTTGACAAAAGAGTACAATATAATAGATGCACAAGCTGAAACTGTACATCGAACAATATCTATGATGGGAAAAAAAGATTTATTAGATGACTATTAAAAAGAAAAAACTTTTTAAAAAAAGAATCGTAATTTTATTTGTTCTTGTGGCCTGTCTACTTATTTTTACTTTAATTGTAAATCCTAAGAATCAAGAAGATAAAAAATTAACACCTGCATCAAAAACTTTTGTCCAAACTGATCGTAAGGGTAAGTACGATTATGTTTTGATGAAAACTGGTGATGTTAATCAAATGACAATCGGAGCCTACCAGGGATGTGAAATTGTTTCTTTTTACAATGCATTGGTCTATTTGGATAAAACTCAGGGTAGGACGGTCACTGATTGGATTGAATCTTTGCCGTATGTGGGTTGGGGAGGTGATCCAGGAAGTGGTTATGCTGGGAATCCTTGGACGTCTGATGAAGACATCCCGGATGGTGGTTTTCCAACGATTTGGCCCACAGCTTTGATGAGTTTTGCTCAAGAAAATAATATCCAAGTTGCTGACTTATCTGGAAAAAGTATTAGCGAGATTAAAGATGCTGTTTTATCAGAACATTTAGTTGAAATGTGGGTGACGATTGATTTTGCTGAACCTAATATCACTTACGATGATTATTACGGTTATAAGGTTGTAGCTAATACGCATGCTGTTATTTTAGATGGGTATAACGAAAAGAAAAATGAGTTTCATGTTACTGATCCAATAAAAGGAAAATATTGGTTGGCTGAATCTACAGTTGATTCGGTTTATAGTGGAACAAATCAATTTGCGATAGAATTTTTATAGTGTAATTAGCACTCTTATAAAAAGAGTGCTAATTTTTTTGCCAAAAATGAAAAAACGTGGTAAAATAGTGCTATTGAAAAATTGATTTAGTAAAGGAAGTGAGTAATTTAGAAATGAATAATACTGAATATTATGAACGACTAGGTGTCGATAAAAATGCCAGTCAAGATGAAATAAAAAAAGCTTATCGTAAAATGTCCAAAAAATATCACCCCGATTTAAATAAAGAAGAGGGTGCTGAAGAAAAATATAAAGAAGTTCAAGAAGCATACGAAACGCTTTCGGATGAACAAAAGCGTGCTGCTTATGACCAATATGGTGAAGCTGGAGCCAATGGCGGCTTTGGTGGCGGTGGCTTCGGCGGAGCTTCTGGTTTCTCTGGTTTCGGCGGTGGCTCAGGTGGCTTTGGTGGTTTTGAAGATATATTCTCAAGTTTCTTTGGAGGAGGTGGTGCACAAGTTAACCCTAATGCACCCCGTCAAGGAGATGACTTACAGTATCGGATAAACTTAAAATTTGAAGAAGCTATTTTTGGCGTGGAAAAACAAGTCAAATATAATCGTGAAGAACTCTGTCACACTTGTGGAGGTTCTGGAGCGAAAGCTGGCACACATCCAGAAACTTGTCATAAATGTGGTGGTCGTGGACAAATTAATGTTGTTCGTGATACACCACTTGGACGGATGCAAACACAAGTAACATGTGATGTTTGTAACGGAACAGGTAAAGAAATCAAAGAGAAATGTGAAACTTGTCATGGTTCAGGTCATGAAAAAGTGGCACATACTGTTAAGGTTACTGTACCTGCTGGTGTTGAAACTGGACAAAAAATGCGTTTGCAAGGACAAGGTGATGCTGGTGTAAATGGTGGACCTTATGGTGATTTGTATGTTGTTTTCCAAGTGGAAGCTTCAGACAAATTTGAGCGTGATGGTGCAGAAATTTACTACAAGATGCCAATGGACTTTGTTCAAGCTGCTTTAGGTGATGAAATTGAAGTTCCGACTGTTCATGGAAATGTGAAGTTGAAAATTCCTGCTGGAACACAAACAGGGGCTAATTTCCGTCTAAAAGGTAAAGGTGCGCCAAAACTCCGTGGTTCTGGTAATGGTGACCAATATGTTATTATCAATATTGTCACTCCTAAGAATTTGAATCAAGCTCAAAAAGAAGCGCTCCAAGCTTTTGCTAAAGCAAGTGGTGTTGAAGTCTCTGGTTCAGGTAAAAAAGGTTTCTTTGATAAGTTTAAATAAAAATAAAAATAAAAGTAAAAGTCGCTTTTGGCGGCTTTTTTTGTTCTGTCAGTAACTTTGTTCTCTATTTTTTTGCTGACAAGTTTGTCAGTATTTTTAGGGAAGAAAACAGGAATTTCTGTAAGTTTTTGATATAATAGGGGCATGAAAATTGATAATTATAAGCCTGATTATTTAGTGGAAGCTGTCTATCAACTAGACCCTAAACGTCTGCAAGCCTTGAATGTTCGTGCCGTAATGGTGGATTTGGACAATACTTTAATTGCCTGGGATAATCCTGACGGAACTCCAGAGCTTTTGGCTTGGCTTTTGGATATGCGAGAAAATGGTTTAAAAGTGGTGGTTGTATCAAATAATAAACAAGCAAGAGTTGCTCGTGCTGTGGAAAAGTTTGGTGTTCAATATATTTGGCGGGCAATGAAACCTTTTGCTTGGGGGATAAAAAAAGCCTTGAGATTGCTTGATGAGCGTCCTGAAAATGTGATTATGGTTGGTGATCAATTGATGACGGATATTAGAGCTGCTCATCGTGCCGGCGTCAGAAGTATTTTAGTCAAACCTTTAGTTGCATCAGACTCTTGGAGTACACAAGTGAATCGTTGGCGTGAACGACGAGTTTGGAAAAAATTGATTGCTCGAGATGGTGAGCCTGTGTGGAAAACAAGTTTATAAAAATAGATTTCAAAAAAGAATTTTACCTGTGGAAAAATAAATTCACAAGTAAAATCCTTTTTTTATCTTATTTTACGGATAAAAACAGAAAGTTTTCCACAGAATTGTGAAGTCTTTCCACAAATATGTGGAAAACTGTGTAAAAGTTTGTGGAAAAGATAAAAAACCTATCGTTAAGACAGGTTTTTTTCTTTATTTATTGTAGTAACCACGTTCTTGATACCATAAATCAGGTTGCCAAGCCCATTCGTGACCATTTTTTTCTAGCAAGTCAAATGCAGCCTTAGGTCCCATTGTGCGAGCCGCATAAGTTGGAAGCTCAGAAGTTTCTTTATCCCAAGCTTCTCGAATAACATCAATAAGTTCCCAGGCGCGAGCCGCTTCTTCCCAATGTGAGAAATTTGTTCCATCTCCATTAAGGACATCTAGGAAAAGTTTTTCATATGCTTCAGGAGAATTTCCAAGAAATTCACTATCGTGTCGGAAATTTAAGCGCAAAGGCTCTAAATGGAAGCCTTGACCAGCCGCTTTTCCATTTACTGAAAGTGAAAACCCTTCAGTTGGTTGAATGTAAATGGTCAAAACATTTTGAACGGATTGGTCATCGCAATTTTCTGCAAAGAGATTGTCTTTATCTTTTTTGAAAACGATATTAATACGAGTTCCTTTTTCAGTCATACGTTTTCCTGAGCGAACATAGAAAGGGACGCCTGACCAACGCTCATTATCAATGACAAATTTTCCAGCAGCGAAAGTTTCAGTTCGACTGTCTGTTGCAACAGAATCTTCTTCGCGATAGCCTAGGTAATCTTCACCATCAAAACGTCCTGCGATATATTGACCACGAACGAAGTTTTCTAAAGCTTCCTCAGAAGAATATTGACGGATTGCATTAAGGGCTTTAACTTTTTCTTTTACAATATAAGATTCATCAAATTTTTCAGGTTTTTCCATGGCAATGAGGCTGAGTACTTGTAAGACATGGTTTTGAATCATATCTTTTAAAGCACCAGAAGTTTCGTAGTAACCGCCACGGTCTTCAACACCGATAAATTCGGCAAAAGTAATCTGAACGTTATCAATGTGTTGATTATTCCAAAGCGATTCAAAGATTGGATTGGCAAAACGAACGGCAGAAACGGCCTGGATCATTTCTTTTCCAAGGTAGTGGTCGATTCGGAAAATTTGTTCTTCACTAAATACTTTTGCGAGGCTGTCATTAAGTGATTTTGCCGTATCGTAGCTTGTTCCAAATGGTTTTTCAATGACGATTCTCTCAAAACCCTCACCTGTCAAAATATTTTCTGATTTAAGGTGTTCAGCGATAGTGCCAAAAAATTGAGGAGCCATTGCTAAAAAGAAGACTTGATTGCCAGCAGTTTTATACTGTTTACGCAATTTTTCACCCAAATCTTTTAAGTTAACGTAATGTGAGCTGTCGCTAACATCGTGACTTTGATAATAAAAATGACTGGCGAAATTTTCGGCTTCTGTTTTTGAGTTCATTAAATCTTTGATAGACTCTAAAACAACTTCACGATAATATTCGTTTGTCCATGGACGGCGAGCGGTACCAATGACTGCAAAATTGTCAGCTAGCTCACCTTTTTTGAAAAGGCGAAAGAGTGAAGGGTAGAGCTTTCTTTTAGCGAGGTCACCAGTTGCTCCGAAGATGGTGAAAAGTGCTTGTTTTTGTTCGGTCATATTTTTTCCTTTTTTAAAAAACAATAATTAATTTACTGACAGACTGATTTAGAATTTCTGTCAGTAAAATTTAACCATTTGTATTAGTTTCATTGACGTAATCATGAGCGTACTGTTCAATATCGGCTTTGAGTTCAGCTTTCATTTCTTGAAATTCGGACTCGCTATAATCGCGCTCGGCTATTTTAGCATTATAAAAGGGAATTGCTAGCTCTTGACGAAGTCGTGTCTCAAGTTCTTGTCTATTCATTTTAACCTCCAATAAGTTGCCTCAAAAACTCTTGTGAAGCATTAATCTTATAAGAATTATATCATAAATTGGGGTTGTAAAAAATAGAATAGGATTTAAATGTTCTTGATAAAGTATCTTAATCAAAGGAACAAGCAGCTTTAAAAAGTTTTTGGTAAAATAGGGTTATTAGATTGGAGAAACACATGTCTTTATTAGTATTTACTCTGTTGATGTTACTTCTTGGTTTCGTCGCAGGGGTATTTGGCTCAATTTTGGGTCTTGGGGGTGGAATTATTATCACGCCTATTATTACGACATTTTTTGGTGTTGATATTAAATATGCCATTGGGGCAAGTATTGTTGCCGTTATTGCAACAAGTTCTGGTGCGGCCATTTCTTATCTGAAAGATGATATGATTAATGTTCGTACCGCTATGTTTTTGGAAATATTTACCACAATTGGTGGTTTAGTTGGTGCAATTTTAGCAGGATTTTTTGATGCTACGATTTTAAATATTTTATTTGGTTGTCTTTTGATTTTCCAAGGCTACAATATGTGGCGGAAAATGCATAAAGGTGAGGAAGTTGTTCAAAAGGTTGAGTCAGATAAGATAGCTGAGAAATTAAAATTAAACTCAAGCTATTATGATAAACAGCTTGGCAAAGAAATTCCTTATCAAGTAGAAAAGGTTCCAGGTGGTGCTGCTGTAATGCTTGGTGCTGGTGTTGCGTCAGGTCTTTTGGGAATTGGTTCTGGGGTCTTTAAGGTCATGGCAATGGATTCAATGATGAAAATGCCTTTAAAAGCTTCAACAGCGACTTCAAATTTGATGATTGGGGTAACAGCAGCGGCTTCTGCAACGGTTTATTTTTTCAATGGCTATGTTAATCCAAGTTTAGCAGGTCCGCTTGCTATTGGGATTGTTGCCGGTGCAGCTTTGGGCTCAAAAATTATGCCTAAGTTACCAGCGAAAACAATTCGATTGATTTTCATTCCAGTTATTTTAATTATGGCATTACAAATGTTGCTTAAAGGATTGGGGGTATCGCTCTAATGGTAAATAAAGAATTAACAAAAGAAGAGTTACTCAAAATAGAGCGAAATATCGGAAAGATTCTTCGGATTGGTGTATTTGTTAGTACTACAGTCATTATTATTGGAATTTTGATGTTTCTCCTAAGCGGCCATTCTGGTTATGCTGAAGGGGTTTGGCCAGATAAATTTAATGAAATTTTAAGTGGTTTAGTTGAATTTAAAGCATTGGCTTGGTTGATGACTGGATTATTCCTCTTAATTTTGACTCCTGTTTTGCGAGTAGTTGCTTCAATTGTGGCTTTTGCAAAAGAAGGAGATAAACTCTATGTGGCAATTACAACTTTAGTTTTGATTATATTAATTGTTGCAATGTTTGTAGGGCACGGAGGTGCTTAAATAGGGCGTCATAGCGGATTTTCAACTTGCATTTTTTCTATTAAACTGATATTATAGAAAAGTGTTATGACCCGTAGGGGAAGTGCCTTTGTAATAGTCGCTTTAGCGACTTACGTAAAAGGACAAGGTTATGATCCGTAGGGGAAGTGGTGGAATGGCAGACACGCATGCTTCAGGTGCATGTGCGAGAAATCGCGTGAGGGTTCAAATCCCTTCTTCCCCATGATTAAGTGGACGGTTGGCTGGAAGCTGGCCGTTTTTTGCTCTTTTGAGCTTTTTGAGAGATGGAGAAATATGACTAGATTAACAAGAGAAGAACTAGAGAAAATCATTGATGAAAATCCTTTACGCTCTTTATCAAGCATTGGCGAAGAAACAGGAAATTCACGAGTGGCTATTGAAAAATGGTTGAAAACTTATCAATTGGATGAATATCGTAACCGAAAAATCAAACGGTTGCGGGGAGATAAAGCCCGTAAACGTCGTGATTACCAAAATTAGACGAAACAGATTTTATAAATCTGCTAAATAAAGGAGAAGAAATGTCAAAAATAGCATTTATTGGTACGGGTGTGATGGGAGCTGCAATGGCTGGCCATCTTATGGACGCTGGTCATGATTTAATTGTTTATAATCGGACAAAATCAAAAACGGACGGTCTTGTGGCACGTGGTGCAACTTATGCTGAAAATCCACAAAAGGCTGCGGCTCAAGCTGAGTTTGTGATTACAATTGTTGGTTATCCTAAGGACGTCCGCGAAGTTTATTTTGGTGCAGAAGGAATTTTCAAAAATGATTGTTCAGGAAAAGTTCTTATTGATATGACGACGACTGAGCCAACTTTAGCACAAGAAATTTATCAAGAAGCTAAAAAAGTTGGAGCTTTCGCACTTGATGCCCCTGTTTCTGGAGGAGATTTGGGTGCAAAAAATGCGACACTAACCATTATGGTTGGTGGTGATTCAGAAACTTATGAGAAAGCTTTGCCTTTATTTGAAAAAATGGGAAAAACTATTACTCATCAAGGGGCGGCTGGAAGTGGACAACACACTAAAATGGCTAACCAAATTTGTATTGCGGGTACAATGACTGGAATGACAGAGCTTTTAGCTTATGCCCAAAAGGCTGGTTTGGATTTGGATAAAGTTTTAAATACTGTTGGGGGAGGTTCTGGTGCTACTTGGTCTTTGGCTAATTACGGGCCTCGGATTCTCCGTGAAGATTATAGTGCAGGATTTTTTGTTAAGCATTTCATCAAAGACTTAGGGATTGCACTTTCTGAGGCAGAAAAAATGAATCTTGAGCTTCCTGCAACTAAAGGGGCAAAAGAACTCTATGAGCAATTAGCTGATAAAGGCTTTGAAAATGATGGGACTCAAGCCTTGATTAAACTTTGGTGGCCAAATGGACATCGTCCAGAATAAGAGAAATAGCGCAAAACAGCCTGAACATTTCAGGCTGTTTTTATAGATAAAAAAGTTGAAGTGATTGAAAAGCTAAATATATTTTATAGATTTAACCCTAATTTATAAAGCGAAGTATCGTCACTTTACCAAATATGTTATAATTATTTTATAAAGTCTAAGAGTTTTAATGAAAGAAATAATTAGTAATTAATGAAATTTTAAGGAGGGCTTGAGATGCACTATGATGACTTAGTGGATTTGCTTGTTGAAAAAATAAAAAGTCTTGATTATGTTAAAGATTTTCAACAAGCTGAAACAGCACTAATGGCTAATCAAGAACTTTTTAAAGCTCAAGAAGAAATGAAAGCTCTACAAAAAGAGGCTGTTTTATATCAAAAAATTGATAAAATACAAGCTTACAAAAAGACTTCACAGTCGGCTCAAGTCATTGAAAAACGGATTAAGCTTCATCCTTTGGTAGAGGATTATGCTACAAAATTAGAGGATGTCAATGATTTAGTTCAATATATCACTGGTGAATTAGAAGAGAAAGTAAATCTTTTGTTGGAAACTGGTGAATAAAAAGTACTGACAAGAAATTCTGGCATAGGATAGGCCATGTAAGCTTGCTTATGGAGATGCTAGAATTTTTGTCAGTAAAAATATAATAAAAAAATACTGACAGAATTTCTGTTTTAGGATATTTAGTGTTAAATTTTCTTACGGATATGCTAAGAATTTCGTCAGTAAAATTTAGATGGGATAGGAAGAAAAAATGGCTGAAAAAATTTCACCAGGAATGCAACAATATTTAGACATCAAACAAGATTATCCCGATGCTTTCTTGCTCTTTCGGATGGGTGATTTTTATGAGCTTTTCTATGATGATGCAGTGAATGCTGCCCAAATATTAGAATTAACCCTGACTTCAAGAAATAAAAATTCAGAAAATCCAATTCCAATGGCTGGTGTTCCCCACCATGCAGCAGCTGAATACATTGATAAATTGGTTGATTTAGGCTACAAAGTGGCTGTTGCTGAACAAATGGAAGACCCGAAAAAAGCGGTCGGAATTGTTAAACGGGCAGTAACACAGGTGATTACCCCAGGGACAACGATTGACACTGCAAATTCGGTTGATAATAATTTCTTGGTGGCAATTGACTTCAAAGATAAACATTATGCTCTTTCCTATATGGACTTATCAACTGGGGAATTCAAGGTGACAGAGCTCAGCGAATTTTCAGCGGTAGTAGGAGAAATTGCTTCACTCAAGGCGCGGGAAATTGTAGCTGGTTTTACTTTAGATGAAAGTCAGTTAAAAGTTTTTGAAAGACAAATGAATCTTTTGATTTCAGAACAAATTGAAATTCCTGAAAATTTACTGATAGATTTGTCAGGATTGACCGCCTTAGAAAATCAAGTCGCTTCAAAATTGTTGGCTTACGTAAAAGAAACACAAATGCGTGATTTGAGTCACTTACAAGAAGTTGAACATTATGAAATTAAAGACTTTTTGCAAATGGACTTTGCGACAAAATCATCTTTAGAGCTGACGGCAAATAAAAGAGAAAATAAAAAACATGGCACACTTTATTGGTTGCTTGATGAGACGAAAACAGCGATGGGAACCAGAATGTTACGGTCGTGGATTGACCGTCCTTTGGTTTCAAATTCAGCCATTCAAAAACGAATGGAAATTGTTCAAATTTTCTTAGACCATTTCTTTGAGCGTTCCGATTTGATAGAAGCCTTAAAAGGGGTCTATGATTTAGAACGTTTGGCTTCACGTGTTTCTTTTGGTAAGGCTGTTCCAGTTGATTTTTTGCAGCTGGCTAATTCTTTATCAAATGTTCCTGCTATCAAAAATATTTTGGGAATGCTTAATGAAGCTCCATTAGAAGAGTTAGAGAGCCAATTAGACGAAATTCCAGAATTATCTGGTTTAATTAATTCAGCCATTAGCGAGAATGCTTCAAGAACGATTACTGAAGGGGGCATTATTAAAAAAGGCTACAATGCTCAATTGGATAAATATCGGGAGGCTCTTGAAAATGGGACTTCTTGGATTGCAAAATTGGAAGCAGATGAAAAAGCCAAGACAGGAATTTCCACACTGCGAATTGATTATAATCGTAAGGATGGTTATTATTTTCATATTACTCAAAGTCAGTTGAATAGTGTTCCTGAACATTTTTATCGGAAGGCAACTTTGAAAAATTCTGAGCGTTTTGGTTCTCAAGAATTAACTGAAATTGAAGAAATTATGTTGGAAGCGCGTGAAAAATCATCATCTCTAGAATATGATTTATTCATGGGCCTTCGGACTGAAACGGAGCAATATATTGGCAGACTACAAGCTCTAGCCAAAACAATTGCTGAAATTGACTGTTTACAAAGTCTATCTGTCGTTGCCGAAAAACAAGGATATATCCGTCCGACGCTTACAGACGGCTCAAGAATTGTTGAAATTAAAGGCGGTCGTCATGCGGTCGTTGAAGCGGTCATGGGTGCTCAAGAATATGTGCCAAATGATATTGAACTGCCTGAACAAACAGATATTCAACTCATCACAGGACCGAATATGTCAGGTAAATCAACGTACATGCGTCAATTTGCTTTGACGGTGATTATGGCTCAAATTGGATCTTTTGTTCCAGCCGAAACAGCCAATTTACCAATTTTTGATGCCATCTTTACACGGATTGGTGCCAGTGATAACTTGATTTCAGGGGAATCGACCTTTATGGTTGAAATGTCTGAGGCCAATCATGCTATTCAAAAGGCAAGCAGTCGCAGCCTGATTATTTTTGATGAATTAGGGCGAGGAACGGCAACTTATGATGGGATGGCTCTAGCTCAAGCAATTATTGAATATGTTCATGACCATATTGGGGCAAAAACCTTGTTTGCTACGCATTATCATGAATTGACAGACTTAGATGAAGCGCTCGATCATCTTGATAATGTCCATGTTGCTACCTTGGAGCAAAATGGGAATGTGACTTTTTTGCATAAAATAACAGAGGGACCAGCTGATAAATCCTATGGGATTCATGTGGCGAAAATTGCAGGTTTACCACAGCCTTTGTTAGAGCGAGCAGATTTGATTTTGCAGAAGTTAGAAAATAAACCTTTGCCTGCTAAAAAAGTTGCTGATGAACAAGAACAACTTAGTTTATTTGATTTTACCGAAAATTCTTCAGAAATTATTGAAAAGATAAAAAGGCAAAATGTTGATAATATGACTGCAAGAGAGGCTTTGAATTTCTTGTGGGAACTTAAAGATTCACTTTGAACTTGGTAGCGAGGCTTATTCTGTAAATAAGCTAAGAAAAAAGGCTATAATTACTTAAAAAGAGATTCATTGAAAGATGAATTGAGTAGAAGCTAACATAAAAAGGAGCTAAACATGGAAAATGAAAAAGAACTTAAAGGGCAAGAAATTCCAGAGACTCAAGTGGAGCCAACTGAAGAATTAAATTCTGAGAATCTTGCTTCTCAAGAAGAAACAACTAAGAGTGATATTAGTGAATGGGATGCCTCAGAGCCTGTACTTGATGAGCCAGTAGTTGCCAAGGCTGAAGTTTCAGAAGGTTTTGTAAGTGAACCAGTGATTGCAGAACCAGTAATTGCTGCTAGTGAACCACTTGATTCAAAAGTCGAAGAGAAAACGAGCGAACAATCAGCTTATGCAGATATTCCTCAGAATCGTTCACTAGAAAATCAAGATGAAATTAAAACTAAATGGAACTGGGGCGCTTTTGCTTTAACTATGTGGTTTGGGATTGCCAATCGCGCTTATTTGGGACTTTTGATTCTACTTACTTTGGTACCGTGGGTAGGTTGGATTTTTGGGATTGTATGGATGATCGTTTTTGGTTTTAATGGCGAAAAATGGGCACTTGAAAATCGAGATAATAAATATCGTGATGAGGAAGAGTTCCGTAAGGTCATGGACGGTTGGAATCGAGCAGGTTTCGTTGCATTCATCATTGGAATTGTATTATTTGTGATTGCAATTTTGATTCTTATTTTCGTATTAGTCTTTGCTTTTAATAGCTATAATAATTTTGATAATAGTTACCGCAATTTTGGAAACTACTAATTAATGTAAAAATGATAGACAATTTTCATCTTGTCTATCATTTTTTGTCAGTAAAAAATGAAAAGCGAGGCCTTGCTTTTTGTGTTATAATTAGAATTAATTTAAAAAAACAAGAGAGCGAGATTATTGTGGGAAAAATTATTGAACTAAATGAAGCGCTCGCCAATCAAATTGCTGCTGGAGAGGTGGTTGAGCGGCCTGCTAGTGTTGTCAAAGAATTAGTCGAAAACTCAATTGATGCTGGAAGCAGTAAAATTATTATCAATGTTGAAGAAGCTGGTTTGCGGTTAATTGAAGTCATTGATAATGGTTTGGGTTTGGAAAAAGAAGATGTGGCTTTGGCTTTACGTCGTCATGCAACAAGTAAAATCAAGGATTCGGCAGATTTGTTTCGGATTAGAACACTTGGTTTTCGGGGGGAGGCTCTGCCATCAATCGCTTCTGTCAGCCAGATGACCATTGAAACAAGTACGGCTGAGGAAGAATCAGGAACAAAACTAGTTGCTAAAGGTGGAAATATCGAAACTTTAGAACCACTTGCTAAGCGCGTGGGGACGAAAATTTCTGTTGCTAATCTTTTTTATAATACACCAGCAAGACTCAAGTATATCAAGTCCTTGCAGGCTGAACTTTCTCATATCACAGACATCATCAACCGATTGAGTCTGGCTCATCCAGAGATTTCCTTTACTTTAGTTAATGAGGGTAAAGAATTTTTGAAAACGGCTGGAAATGGTGATTTACGTCAGGTTATTGCTGCAATTTATGGCATAGGGACAGCGAAAAAAATGCGTCAAATCAAGGGTTCAGACTTAGATTTTGAACTAACAGGTTATGTCAGCATACCAGAGCTGACAAGGGCTAATCGTAATTATATTACGATTTTAATAAATGGTCGATTTATCAAAAACTTTTTATTGAATCGGGCAATTTTAGAAGGATATGGCAATCGATTGATGGTGGGACGGTTCCCTTTTGCTATTTTATCGATTAAAATTGACCCAACACTTGCTGATGTTAATGTTCATCCGACAAAACAAGAGGTGCGTTTGTCTAAAGAGCGTGAATTGATGGCTTTAATTTCTAAAGCAATTGATGAAGCTTTATCAGAAGGTGTTTTGATTCCAGAAGCTTTGGAAAATTTGCAAGGAAGAGCTAAAGAAAAGGAGACTCTTTCTGTTCAAACGGAACTTCCTTTGCAAAATAATCCTTTATATTATGATAATATTCGCCAAGATTTTTATGTCAGAGAAGAGGCAACTTTTAAAATCAATAAAAATCAAGCTTCAAACGATTCGTCTGGACAAACTTTTGATAATTTTACAGAAAATCAACTTAATACAGATGCTGTCAGTGAAAAAATTACTGACAGAACTGTGGAAAGTACTACTGAAATTACTGACAACAGTCTAGAAAATACTGTCAGCAACTTTGAAATTGATTTTGATAATGAAGTAAAGATAAGTCAGTCATCAACTTTTCCGCAGCTTGAATACTTGGCACAATTGCATGCGACTTATTTACTTTGTCAGTCCAAAGAAGGACTTTACTTGGTTGACCAACATGCGGCTCAAGAGCGAATCAAATATGAGTATTGGAAAGATAAAATTGGTGAGGTCAGTATGGAGCAACAAATTTTACTTGCACCATATTTGTTCACTTTACCCAAAAATGATTTTATTGTTTTAGCCGAGAAGAAAGATTTGTTGCATGAAGCCGGTGTTTTCTTAGAAGAATACGGAGAAAATCAATTCATTTTAAGAGAACATCCAATCTGGTTAAAAGAAACCGAGATAGAGAAATCAATTAATGAAATGATTGATATTATTCTCTCATCAAAAGAATTTTCACTCAAAAAATATCGTCATGATTTAGCTGCAATGGTTGCTTGTAAAAGTTCAATTAAAGCTAATCATCCCCTTGATGCCGAGTCAGCTAGAGCATTGCTTGCAGAATTAGCAACTTGTAAAAATCCTTATAGTTGTGCGCATGGACGGCCAACGATTGTTCATTTTTCAGGGGATGACATTCAAAAAATGTTCCGGAGAATCCAAGAAACGCATCGTTCAAAAGCAGCTTCGTGGAAAGATTTTGAGTAAAAAGTGACTAAACAGATTAATGATGAAGTTGGTCAGTAAAAAAATAGATAAAAACTACTGACAGACTTGAATAAGGGAGTTTGTCAATCAAAAAAATTAGAAAAGTAAAAAAATGTTTGAATATCTTAATGGAAAATTAGTAAAAATTTCCCCAACAAATATTGTAATTGATGTAGCAGGAATTGGTTATCTTATCAGTGTAGCTAACCCTTACGCTTGGTCTGCTTTGATGAACACAGAAGTAAAAATTTATGTTCATCAAGTCATTCGCGAAGATGCCCACAGCCTCTATGGTTTTGTTAACGAGGCCGAAAAAGCTTTATTCTTACGTCTGATCAGCGTTTCTGGGATTGGGCCAAAATCAGCTCTGGCCATCATTGCGGCGGCTGATAACGAAGGTTTAATCACTGCTATTGACAATAGTGATATCAAGTATTTAACTAAATTTCCAGGAGTTGGTAAAAAAACAGCCATGCAGATGGTGCTTGATTTGGCTGGGAAATTTGATGCGACAGGAACTGTAGGTATTTCTCTTCTTGATGCTGGACCTGCTGGCAATCTTGCTTTGGAAGAAGCGATTGAAGCGCTGCAAGCTTTGGGTTATAAAGCAACAGAATTGAAGAAAATTGAGAAAAAATTAGCTCAAGAAACAGGTCTGACCAGCGAAGAATATATCAAATCAGCCTTAAAACTTATGATGAAATAAAAAAGTTTGAAGAAAGAACTGACAGACATCAAAAATAGTCATTCAAGTCTTTCTGTCAGTAAAATTTACTGACAGCTTCTCATAAGTCATCAAAAATCATCTCTAAAAGGAGAATTACAAGATAAGATGAACGATATATTAAACAAAGAGCCAATGGAAGAAGATTACGGTATTGAAAAATCTCTACGTCCGCAATTTTTTAATCAATATATTGGTCAAGATAAAGTCAAAGAACAATTAGAAATCTTTATTAAAGCAGCAAAAATGCGTGAAGAAGTTTTGGACCACGTATTACTTTTTGGTCCTCCGGGACTTGGTAAGACAACAATGGCATTTGTCATTGCCAATGAGTTGGGAGTTAATATTAAACAAACAGCGGGTCCTGCCATTGAAAAGCCAGGAGATTTAGTTGCGATTTTGAATGAATTGGAACCTGGCGATGTGCTATTTATTGATGAAATTCATCGGATGCCAATGCAAGTTGAAGAAGTTCTTTATAGCGCTATGGAAGATTTCTACATTGATATTATGCTTGGTTCTGGTGATGGTTCACGCTCGGTTCATTTAGATTTGCCGCCATTTACTCTAGTTGGGGCAACAACAAGAGCTGGAATGCTTTCGAATCCATTGCGTGCCCGTTTTGGAATTTCAAGTCATATGGAGTATTATCAAGAGCGTGATTTGGAAGAAATTGTTAAAAGAACAGCTGATATTTTTGAAGTCGAAGTTATTGATAATGCCGCTTTAGAGATTGCTTTACGTAGTCGAGGGACTCCGCGGATTGCCAATCGTTTACTTAAACGAGTGCGTGATTTTGCTCAAATAATGGGGGATGGCCGAGTGGATAAAGCAATTACCGATAAGGCCTTGTCTATTCTTGATGTTGATGCCGCTGGTTTGGACTATATTGACCAAAAAATTCTCCGCACAATGATTGAAATGTACCACGGTGGTCCTGTTGGGATTGGAACTTTGGCGGTAAATATTGCCGAAGACCGTGAAACGGTCGAGGATATGTATGAACCTTATTTGATTCAAAAAGGATTTTTGATGAGAACTAAACAGGGACGTAAGGTGACCCAAAGAGCCTATGAACACCTAGGTTATGTATACAATGAAGAAGATTGACAGTTAGTATCTGTCAGTAAAAAAGTTTGTCAAAGCTTGACGGGCTTTTTTATATTACATAAATTCCTGCCATTGTAACAATAATGAAAAAAGTATATAATATGACCATAAAGTTACGACTGGAGAGACAAGACAAATGGTTAATCAATACTATGGTTTAAAACTTCAAGAACTCTGTGAAGTTAAAGAAATCACGAAATTGGATTTTCTCAGGGAGAAATAGAAAATGGGCGTGTCGCTTATCTTCCCGATGTAGAATCTTTTGAAGAAAGTTTAAAAATGCATGATTATTTTAAAATTTTGAAAAATAGTGAACAGGATAGAGCAAGAGAGTTAAGTCTTACTTTTGGTGCAGATAAATTTGCGAAAAAGAGAATTGGCCAATTTTCTTTAGGAATGAAAGAGCTTTTTGCGACAATTTTATCATTTTCTATCGACTGTGATATTTTAATCATTGACGAGCTATTCAGTGGGCTTGACGTTTCCAAAAAAGCCCTAGTTTATGAAGAAGTGAAAAAATCGCTCAAGAAAAAATTGTTTTATTAACCTCACACAATCTCAAGGAAATTGAACATTTCTGTGACCAAGCTTATCTATTGTCCGAAAAAGGACTGACTTTGGTGACAAATTTTGATGAAGCGGCAAAAGAAATCGGTTATATGGATGTATTTTTTTAGTGAAAGGGAATTAATGCAAAAGAATACTACATTATTTGGTTTATATATTTTCTAATAATTGTTTCCGATTAAGAGATAAGTCGAATGAAAGATAAGGAGAACTTATGTCAGTAATTACACCTGCCCCTCAACCTAAAAGTGATATTTTTCGGGAGGTTGAACAACTCCAAAATTCTTTTAAAAATAATGAAAGTAAAGTTTTGGTAGATAACAATAAAATTTATAAAAAATTGAAGGAAAAAAAGAAAAAAATTAAGCAGAAAGATTAGTTCGTCTGTCAGTGAAAAAGTTTGTCAAATTTTGGCAGACTTTTTCATTTTAGAATTCTGTCAGTAATATCTTGTGAAATAGGGTATAATAGAATAAATGCTCAAAATTAGTTAATTTATAAATGATATAAAGTAAGGAAGTCATGGAAAAGATTGTTTTTGTCTGTTTAGGAAATATTTGTCGTAGCCCAATGGCAGAATTTGTCATGAAAGATTTAGTTGAAAAGGCAGGGAATGAATCAAAGTTTTTGATTGAAAGTCGAGCAACTTCTTCTTGGGAGCATGGAAATCCAATTCATTCTGGAACCCAAACAAAACTAAAAGAACAAAGGATTGCTTTTGACCTTCACAAGGGAAGTCAAAAAATCAGTAGTGAAGATTTTTATGAATTTGATAAAATTATCGCAATGGATGAATCCAATTTAGAAAATCTTAGAAAAATGGCACCAGAAGGAACGAGTCAAAAAATCGCGATGCTTTTAGAACAAGGTGTTCCAGATCCATGGTTCACGGGCGATTTCCAAGAAACTTATCAACTTGTTAAGACGGGTTGTCAAAGATTATTGGATGAAATTGTATAAAATATTTCAAATAAAATAAACCGATGTGAGAAAATCTCACATTAAAACTTGACTTTGCTAATAACAAGGTCTATAATGAAAGGCATGGAGGCGAGATTTGGTGAAAGAACGTGAATTAAGACGCTCTATGGCAGTACTTCCAATAGGAACTGTCATGAAACTCACTGACCTAAGCGCAAGGCAGATTCGTTATTACGAAGAGCAAGAGCTTATTTTCCCGGAGCGAAGTGACGGTAATCGTCGCATGTATTCGCTCAATGACATAGATGCTCTATTTGATATTGCTGACTTATTGCAAGAAGGTAATAATATTGCAGATATCAAAGAAATTTATGCCAAAAGGGATGCTAAGAAGGCTCAAACTTTATCTATCGGAGAAGTCCACCATGCACTTGAACGCGAATTTGCCCAACAAGGTAGATTCGGAACTCCTGATCCCACTCATTTTACCCAACCGCGGATGTAAGTTTAGTTTACTTTATTTGTCAACTAAGTTTACAGCGAAAATTTAACTAGGAGAGTAAAGCATGACAATCACAGCAGCAGACATTCGTCGCGACGTCAAAGAAAAGGATATTAAATTCTTGCGTTTGATGTTTACAGACATTCTTGGAACACTTAAAAACGTTGAAGTTCCAGCTACAGATGAACAATTGGACAAATTGTTTGAAAACAAAATGATGTTTGACGGTTCATCAATCGAAGGATTCGTTCGTATCAATGAATCAGACATGTATCTTTATCCAGACCTTGACACTTGGATTGTTTTTCCTTGGGGAGATGAGTATGGTAAAGTGGCAGGTGTAATTTGTGATGTTTACACTCCAGAAGGTGAACCTTTCGCTGGAGACCCACGCGGTGTCTTGAAACGTAACCTTAAATCAATGGAAAAATTGGGCTTCAAGAGCTTTAACCTTGGACCTGAACCAGAGTTCTTCCTTTTCAAACTTAATGAAAATGATGAACCAACACTTGAAGTGAATGATAAAGGTGGTTATTTTGACCTTGCACCAACTGACCTCGCTGGAAACACAAGACGTGAAATCGTAAATGTATTGACAGACCTTGGTTTTGAAGTTGAAGCTTCTCACCACGAAGTAGCAATCGGTCAACACGAAATTGACTTTAAATATGCCAATGCTTTGAAAGCTTGTGATAATATTCAAATCTTTAAGCTTGTTGTTAAAACAATTGCGCGTAAACATGGTTTACATGCAACGTTTATGGCAAAACCAGTTCACGGAATCAACGGTTCTGGGATGCATTGTAACATGTCTTTATTTACAGAAGATGGTGCCAATGCCTTTGCTGATCCAACAGGAGATATGGGACTTTCAGATGTTGCACATAGCTTTATTGCTGGACTTTTGAAACATGCTTATAACTTTACAGCAATTACAAACCCAACTGTTAACTCATATAAACGTTTGGTTCCTGGTTATGAAGCACCCGTTTATGTCGCTTGGGCTGGACGTAACAGATCACCTTTGATTCGCGTACCTGCTTCACGTGGTTTGTCAACTCGTGTTGAACTTCGTGCGGTTGACCCAACAGCAAATCCATATCTTGCATTGGCTGTTCTATTGGCAGCTGGTCTTGACGGTGTTGAACATAAATTGGAAGCGCCAGAAGCAATCGAATCAAATATTTACGTAATGACAGAAGAAGAACGTAAAGCACATGGTATTACAGATTTGCCATCTACTTTGCACAATGCCGTTAAAGCATTGCGTGAAGATACAATTGTGACTGAAGCGCTTGGAGAACATGTTTTGGTTAACTTTGTTGAAGCAAAACGCATTGAATGGGCAAGCTATGCACAATTCGTATCGCAATGGGAAATTGATAACTATTTAGAACTTTATTAATTGATATAAAAAATCACTGACAAAGCCTGTCAGTGATTTTTTGGACCATTTAAATATTTTAGTTGTTTTCAGTAATTGTCAAAACGTTGAAGGCAGTTTTTCCGTCTTCGGCAATCAAGAATCCTTTGTGTTCAGCAACATAGTCAATAGCTGCTTGGAAATCAGCGAATTCTTTGACGATTGAGCAAGTGTTTGTGGCACCGACATAATTGTTTTCTGAGTCCTCGTAATAATTGATTCCTTTAAATTTAAATTTCATAATAAAAAGTCCTTTCTTTGTTATAGTTTTATTATAGCAAATGGCACTTATTTTTTACTGATAAAACTTTAAATCAAAGTTGAAATCACAAAAAGAGCCATATTTTTTGAAAAATTCACAAAGTCAGTGTAAACTTGAGATAGGTTTTATGAATTTAATGCGAGAAAGGAAGCGAATCTTAATATTTTTTACTAAAGTAGATTTGCATAGGAAAATATGGAACTCAATGATTTGAAAGATTCACTGACTGCTTTAAAATATGGTGAAATTGCAACTGTCGCGATGATTGACCGAGGCGCATATGCTGAAATTGAAGAGTCTATTGAAGCGGAAAGTAAAGATCAAAAGATAAATTCTGGAATCTTTAAAGAGCTTGCTGCTACAGTTAAAGATGAAAACGAGGATTTAGTGGTAGTTGGTCGTTCAGATATTGATCAGGCACTGACTCCAGAAGATTTTTCGCGATTTATCGGTCAGATGACCAAGGGAAAACATATTATTTTTGTTGAGTGTCTCTATTTGGGAACAACAGAAATTAAAGGTTTTCTTAACAGCTTGAAAGAAAATAATCTTTTAGAAAATAGTAAATTGGTTCTGCTTGATTTGCCGCAATTAGAATACATGATGTTGCGAGACAGTTTAGCTGGACAATTTAAATTATAAAAAAGTTACTGACAAAATTATCGCTCAGTCTGTAAGTTGCGTAAGCAAGCAGATAGGAGTGATAGAATTTTTGTCAGTATCTTTTTCTTATTGTTCACGGTTTTCTCTTTGATAAAGGCGAGAATTTTTCATAATATCTTTAAAAGTATTAATGATTGTTTCTTGATAAGCAGAATTTTTAATATTTTGGCGAGCCAAATCTAATACGGCTTGTTCGCGAGAGTTATCTAAAATAGTAATTTTTTGTGCTTGTTTTTCTTGGCTAATTTCTTGAACAATTGTCATACGTTTCTCAAGAAGCTGAACGATTTCTTGGTCCACTTGGTCAATGTTGTTCCGAAGTTCTTCTAGTTTATTCATGGTTTTTATTATATCATAGCCAGTAACACGAAACAACGTTTCATGTTGCTGACTTCTTTCTCTCATTATGACCGAACTCAGCGGGACGATAATTTTCCGCCGAGTGAGTGCGGCTCGACTTGTTGCTTTAGCAACGTAGCGTAGAGAAGTAATAAGGTATTTACTTTGTTTCACTACGTTGTCCATACCACAGGTGTCCCTTTTGTCAGCATTGCTAAAGCAACGGACAAAAGGGCTCGCTCTAAGCCAGCAAGCTGGCAAGGTGAAAAGGCAGGAAGGACGCCATAGCTGGAAGCGACTGAAAAGGAAGCTTTCAGGTTGCAGATTAGAAAAGTATAGCTTTTCACCTTTTCGTCTGCGCGTTCACGCTTTAGCGTGTTGCCTTTTTGGCAGTTGCTTGAGCAGCTAGTCAAAACGGACAGCGTAGTAGAAGCAAGAATGCTTATATCAAAACTAATCTAAAATTTGCCTTTAAAAAATGATATAATGGATTATATTATTTTTGAGGAGCAACAAGATGAATAAAGAAGAAAAAATCGAAGGTTATGAGTTGCTTAATTTGCAACTAAAAGCGCTTCTTAGTGAACAAAATTATACACTTTCAAACTTAGCCAATGCAAGTAGTTTACTTTGGAGCTTTTTGCCTGAGCAAGTTTATACAGGTTTCTACCTCTACAACGGTGAAAAATTAATTTTAGGGCCATTTCAAGGGTCTGTGTCTTGCGTTGAAATTATAATGGGCAAAGGGGTTTGTGGGGAATCAGCTCAAAATCGCCAAACCATTATTGTTGAAAATGTAAAGAAACACAAAAATTATATTTCTTGTGACGGTCGAGCAATGTCTGAAATTGTTGTTCCAATGGTTAAAGATGGTAAATTAGTTGGGGTTCTTGACTTAGACAGTTCAGAAATTGGTTTTTACGATGAAATCGACCAAAAATATCTTGAAGAATTTGCTAACATTTTATGTGAAATGACTGATTTTAAATTTTTTGAAGTAGGTTAAATCAAAATTTTAAAGGGTATCGGAGAAAAAAATGAGTGAAATAGTAAAAAAATTTATTGCTGACCGTTTTGGGGAAAAAGAAGGAACATCTGTAAATCCAGGTAATATTGGAGATGTTCGTGAATTTGCGCAAGAATTAGGAAGTTTTCTCTATCAATTACATCGGCTACCAACAACAGATGCAAAGTCACCTAGTTTTGAAAATGCTTTTGCTGGTTCTGATTTGATTTTCTTTGAAGCTGAGATGATAGAACTTTTGAAAGTCTATCAAAAAGTTGTTCCTGCTGACCTTTTGCAAGAAAAATTTGATTTTGCAGCAAAAACAAAATGGTCCAAGAAACCTGTTTGGGTTTTGGGGGAATTGCTTACGCAAAATTTAAAAGTTACTGACGGAAAGTTAGTTAACGTCAAAATTACTGACAAAGCTGTTATTGGTGATCCAGCTTTTGATTTAGCAATTGCTTGGACGATTTTTGATGAAAAAGCACGTAAAATATTTTTTGCGGCAACCGAAGCAGATGAGGCAACGATTAATCGAGCAAGAATGTTCGCCCTCAGACAGGCCCTCAGAAATTATCAATCACAAGATATTGATGAATTGATTCAATCACGTGATGCTTCAACTGAAATTTTAAAAGACTTAAACTATAGTCTTGGGCAAGATTTCTATTGAAACAAGCGGATATGAAAAAAATACTAAGTAAAAAATTGGAAGAGAAAAATGGCATATCAAGCATTATATAGAAAATATCGAAGTCAAAGATTTGATGAAATGGTGGGGCAAGAAGTTGTAGCAACAACTTTAAAAAATGCGATTGTCAATCATCAAATTTCACATGCTTATCTTTTTTCTGGTCCAAGAGGGACAGGGAAAACCTCAGCAGCTAAAATTTTTGCTAAGGCAATAAATTGTCCTAATCAAGTGGATGGAGAGCCCTGCAATAATTGCTTTATTTGTGACTCAATCACCAAAGGAAGCTTAGATGATGTCATTGAACTTGATGCGGCATCAAATAATGGGGTTGACGAAATTCGAGAAATTCGAGATAAATCAACTTACGCAGCTAGTCAAGCCACTTACAAGGTTTATATTATTGATGAAGTGCATATGCTTTCAACAGGGGCTTTTAATGCACTTTTGAAAACACTAGAAGAACCTACAGAAAATGTTGTTTTCGTCCTGGCTACTACTGAATTACAAAAAATTCCAGCAACCATTATCTCGCGTGTTCAACGTTTTGCTTTTAAATCAATCACAACAGGAGACATTCGGACTTATTTAGCAAAAATAATGGCTGATGAAGGACTTGAATTCGACGGTAAAGCACTCGATGTTATTGCTAAAGCAGCTGAAGGTGGAATGCGTGATGCCCTCTCTTTATTAGACCAAGCCTTATCGTTTTCATCAGGAAAATTAGAAGAAAATGATGCACTACTTGTCACAGGGTCGATTGCTGCAGATGCTTTAGTAACATATGTTGCAGCACTTTTTGAGCATGATGAAGCAAAAGCGCTGACGGAACTTGATAAGATTTTTGCTGAAGGAAAAAATATGCTTCGATTTACGGAAGATTTATTAGCATACCTTCGGGATTTACTCTTGGATAAAAATTCTCAGTATGACCGGGGTCAAATTTTTTCATGGATTGATATTGCAATTGAAAGTTTGAAAACGATAAAGGAAACGACTCAAACAAAAATTGCGGCAGACGTCATGACCATGCGTTTGGCTGAAATTGGACAAAATAATTTACTGACAGCTTCGCAAGGAGAAATCCCTAATCAGCTGACAGCCGAAATTGCTACTTTAAAAACCGAAATTAATCAATTGAAAGCTCAAATTTCAGCTGGTCAAATTCAGGTAAATTCAGATTCACAAAATAATTTACTGACAGAAAAAGTTAAAGGCAGTCCGAAACCAATAGCATCTAAAAAACGCCAAATTAACAAAGATTTAATTTATAAAGCTTTGGCTGAGGCGACAAATGAAGCTAGAAAAGCTGCTCTAAGTGCGTGGCCAGAACTTGTTGCTTCGGTAACTAAACCGGCAGACCGAGCTTTACTTAATAATACAGCCCCTGTCGCTGCGTCAGAAAATTTCCTTGTGGTGACTTTTCCTCATGAGAATCTTGCTAAAAGAGTCAGTGAAAATGAAGAATTGCAACTTTTTTGTGGGAATCTCTTGAGTTCAATTGTTGGATTTGCGCCAGAAATTATCTCTCTTGCTGAACAAGACTGGCAAGAAGTTCGAGCAGAATATGTTTCTAATTTAAAATCTGAAAATGTTCAGGAAGATGAAGAAGATGAAAAAGAGCCGGATGAAACGGTAAATTTAGCTAAAGAACTCTTTGGTGAAAAAGTAGTTGAAATTAATGATTAAACTAATAAAAAAGCCGCTCATTGAGCGACTTTTTTTAATCTTTATGACGACTTAAATCAACCTCTTTAAGGGGGATAAGTTTCGTTTTGTTTTTAAATTTATAACCCAAGTAAAGGATGAAGAAGAGTGGGATTGCGGCATACATGATGACACCTTGCACCCAAGTTTTACCAAAAAGAAGCATTGGGTCTTGGCCGAGTGTGACTAAAACGGTCATAATTAAGGCTAAGATTGGACCAAATGGGAATAGTTTTGCATGATAAGGTAATTTTTTAACATCTTTTCCTTGAGCGACATAGGCGCGGCGGAAGCGGAAGTGGCTAATTGCAATCCCAATCCAAGCAATAAATCCTGTTAAACCAGAGGCTGAGACGAGGAATGTAAAGAAGCTAACTCCGTAAATTGATGTCAAGAATGTGAGTAAAGCAACAGCAGTCGTAGCTAATAAAGCAATGAAAGGAATCCCGTTTTTTGAAGTTTTTGAGAAAATCTTTGGTGCGCCACCATCTTTAGCTAGTGAATAAAGCATCCGAGTAGAGGCATACATTCCAGAGTTTGCTGCTGAAACGACAGAAGTTAAAACAACGGCGTTCATGATAGAAGCTGCAATAGAGAGACCAACACGTTCAAATACAATTGTGAAAGGGCTTTGAGCAGCTGAATCTCCTCCAACTAAGTGTGGGTCGGTAAATGGAATGATAGCCGCCATCACGAAGATAGATAAGATATAAAAGACAAGAATACGCCAGAAGATAGAGTTCATAGCTTTAGGAATTGATTTTTCAGGATTTTCAGCTTCACCAGCTGTAATTCCGAGCAATTCTGTTCCTTGGAAAGAGAAACCAGCGACTAAGAGTACGCCGAGAATCCCTCCGCCGGTAGTGAAACTACCAAGTCCTCCGACAAAACCATGATTACCAACTGAAAGATTTTTAGCGACGTCAATATGACCGCCCATAATTCCAAAAATAGATAAGAAACCAATAATCAAGAATAAAACAACAACAGTAATTTTAATGGCTGACAACCAATATTCAGTTTCGCCAAAAGTTTTAACTGATAAGGCATTGATTGCAAAGACAATAATTAAGGCAATCAGTGAAAAAATCCAACTTGGAACATCTGGTAACCAGAATTTGATACAAAGGGCAACGGCTGTTAAATCAACCGCTACGGTAATTGCCCAGTTTAACCAATAATTCCAACCTAGAGCAAAACCAAAAGCTGGGTCAACATAACGTGTTCCATAGTCTGAAAAAGAACCAGAAGTGGGTAAATAAGTGGCCATTTCACCAAGTGATGTCATGAGGAAGTAAACCATTGCTCCGATAAGAACATAGGCAGTCAGTGCACCAAATGGTCCTGCCGTGTGAATGACATCGCCTGAAGTCAGAAACAATCCAGTTCCGATTGTTCCGCCAAGGGCAATCATGGAAACATGACGTGATTTTAAGCCGCGTTTTACTTGCGTCTCAGTAGTTGAGTTTGAAGAATTTTCCAAAATTCTCTCCCTAATAAAATTTATTCTACACCGACTTGTTTGACTCAGACTCAACCTTACTCCTGTTTAGTTTAGAAAAGTCTGAGAAAAACAAAAAAAGCAATCCTACTAGATAGAATAGATTGCTAAAGGTCCGACAAAATTTTAAAAATTTTCTTGAACGAATAGCCCTCCGCATGGTTATTAACCATTTGCGACAGTCTAGTGAGTTTTTCTCACTAGCCCAAGAACTTTGCTGAGCAACAAAATTCTTTCGGCAACCTCTCCTCCTCTAAATACGCGTCTTTGTTGTGCTCCAACTCGGCGTAGATTCATATCAGTTGCGACCTCTATCGATGTGTTATTTGTAATTCTAGCGCAATTTTAAGATGATGTCAAGGAAGAGAATGTAAAATTAATTACAAATAATCACTTTCTTTGTAAGTTTATTCATTTGTCATTTATGTTATACTTATGAGGATAGGACTGCTATGTCAGTCAATAAAAATCAGTCTTTTTACTGAAATTTTCTAGGAGCAAAATATGGATTTTATTCGTGCCATTATTTTAGGTATTATTGAAGGAATCACTGAGTGGTTACCTATTTCCTCAACAGGACATTTGATTATTGCTGATGAATTTATTCGTCTTAATCAATCAGCAGCTTTTAAAGAAATGTTTGATGTTGTGATTCAGCTAGGAGCAATTTTGTCAGTTGTTGTTCTTTATTTTCATAAACTGAATCCATTTAATAAGTTAAATCCAGCTGACAAACAAAAAACCCCACGTGAAATTCAATTAACTTGGCGTTTGTGGTTGAAAGTTTTGATTGCGGCTTTACCAGCAGCGATTATTGGTTTACCACTTAATGACTGGTTGGACAAACATTTTTACCACTTTGTTCCTGTTGCCTTCATGTTAATTATTTATGGGGTAGCATTTATTGTCATTGAGCGTCGGTGGGTACCAAACCATGAATTTTCCGTAATGGATATTGACCGTTTGCCTTATCGTGCCGCTCTTTATATTGGATTATTCCAAGTACTTTCTTTGCTTCCAGGGACATCACGTTCGGGGGCGACAATTGTTGGGGCTTTATTAATTGGTGTAAGTCGTGAAGTTGCCGCAGAATTTACCTTTTTCTTGGGTATTCCAGTTATGTTTGGTGCTAGTTTTGTAAAAATTGTTGGTTTTATTAAAGGGGGGAATTCTCTTTCTTTTGAGCAATTTGGTATTTTGTTAGTAGCTTGTATAGTTGCCTTTGGGGTATCAATGGTTGCCATCAAGTTCTTGACCGATTATGTGAAAAAACACGATTTTACTTTCTTTGGGAAATATCGGATTGTGTTAGGGATTATCCTTCTTATTTATGCAATGTTTAAAGCCTTCTTGGGCTGAGAATGAGATAAATTATGCCAACTCTCTTTAGTTGGTATTTTTTATTTTAAAATAGTTCTCTTTGCTGAGGGAAAGTTTAAATGTATTCTTGCTAAAAATAGAAAAAAGTGATAGAATATAACTCTGTGGGAAAAACTCACAACTTACGCAGGACTCAACCTGCGTCATTAGTCCAAAAGGAGGAAAAATCAATGACTAAATACGAAATTCTTTATATTATTCGCCCAAACATTGATGAAGAAGCAAAAGCTGCCCTCGTTGAACGTTTCGATGGAATCTTGACTGACAACGGTGCTGCAAATCTTGAGTCTAAAGACTGGGAAAAACGTAAACTTGCTTACGAAATCAATGATTTCCGCGAAGGTATCTACCACATCGCAACTTTTGAAGCTGAAACAACTTCAGAAGCTTTGAGCGAATTTGACCGTCTTGCTAAGATCAACCTTGACATTCTTCGTCATATGATCGTTAAAGTTGAAGCTTAAGAGCTTTTATTTCTAAGGAGAAGTTCATCATGATTAATAATGTTGTATTAGTGGGACGCATTACTCGCGATCCTGAACTTCGATACACCCCTCAAAATCAAGCTGTCGCAACATTTTCATTGGCTGTAAATCGTCAATTTAAGAATGCGAATGGCGAACGTGAGGCTGATTTCATTAACTGCGTTATTTGGCGTCAACAAGCTGAGAATTTGGCGAATTGGGCTAAAAAAGGAGCTTTGATTGGGGTAACTGGTCGAATTCAAACACGTAACTATGAAAATCAACAAGGTCAACGCGTTTATGTGACTGAGGTTGTGGCTGACAGTTTCCAAATGTTGGAAAGTAGATCTGCTCGTGAAGGTATGGGAGGCGGAGCTTCTGCTGGTTCATATTCTGCACCTAGCCAATCTACAAATAATACTCCACGTCCACAAACGAATAACAATAATGCAACACCGAATTTCGGTCGTGACGCTGATCCATTTGGTAGCTCACCGATGGAAATTTCGGATGATGACCTTCCGTTCTAATAGGGTGAAATAATTGACGCTAAAGCGCCTAATTATTTCAGAGAAACCCGCTATGGCGGATTTCCTAACCCTCTTACTAGTTATTATGAAAAGCAGAATCGGCTTTTCATAATAACGTCGTAATCCTAAGAAAGCTTTAAACAGACATCTAAAAATAATATAAGGAGAAATAAAATGGCACAACAACGTCGTGGCGGCTTCAAACGCCGTAAAAAAGTTGACTTCATCGCTGCAAACAAAATCGAAGTCGTTGACTACAAAGACACTGAACTTTTGAAACGTTTCATCTCAGAACGTGGTAAAATCTTGCCACGTCGCGTGACTGGTACATCTGCTAAAAACCAACGTAAAGTGGTTAACGCAATCAAACGCGCGCGCGTAATGGCTTTGCTTCCATTCGTAGCTGAAGACCAAAACTAATAAATGAAAGGCTGCTTCGGTAGTCTTTTTTTGTATAAAAATTTGACAAATAGAGTTGATATTTACTGACAGAAAGCTCGGTTCCGTCCGAATTTACTGACCAGAAATTTGTCAGAAAAAGAGAATAGATTGATAACTTCATCAAGTATTTTTGATTAATACTATGTTTTTGTCAGTGAATTTATGATAAAATGGACAAATGATTGAATTGATAATAGGAGCAGTGCTCTTAAGTTTGTTAATTTATGGAATTTTTATAGAGCCTCATTTGATGAAAGTGAGACATGTAAAAATCGCTCAAAAACAAAATTTAAAAATTGCTCATTTTACCGATACCCACTTTGCTTGGCACACGACTAGTCGTCGTTTTAAAAAATTTGCTCGAAATATTGCTAATGAACAGCCAGATTTAATTATTTTTTCTGGAGATTTATTTGACAAGGTTGCTTGGGCAAAAAATCGAGATTGGACTGATTTACTGAAGATATTGTCAGAACTTAAAGCTCCTCTTGGAAAATTTGCGATACTTGGTAATCATGATTTTGATGATGAAAAATCGTCAAAGTTTGTTGAAGAGTTTCTAGAAAAAGCTGGTTTTGTTCTGTTGAAAAATTCATCAGTTGTCAAAGATAATTTATCTATTTCTGGGGTTGATGACTGGCGTGAGGGACGGCCTGATTTTGAACTTGAGCCCATTGATGCAACATTTTCGCTTTTAGCCCTTCACGAACCGGATACTATTTTAGACATGGAAACAATTAAGGAATTTGATTTAATTCTTTCTGGTCATAGTCACGGAGGGCAAATTCGGATAGGAAATTGGCGTTTACGCAATAAGGGGTCAAGTAGTGCTGATGCTGGTTTGTATCAGCTCAATGACCGAACAAAATTGTATGTTAATCGTGGAATTGGTTTGACTTTCTTACCTATTCGTTTTGGGGTGCCTCCAGAAATTGTGTATTACTACATCTAAAAAAATCTGTCAGTAATTTTGACAGATTTTTTTATTTAAAAATTTACTGACAGCTTTGTTAAAAATTCTGTCATTACATTTCTCTTGCAGTCATGATCGTTTCGCGTCCCATATTATCAACGGCTCGGTAGTGTAGAGGCCATTCAGGGTTAAAAGGGTAGCCAAAATCAACGAGGATGGTTGTTGGACTATTGTCTTGAGAAAAACGAATAGAAAGTAAATTATCCGAATTAACCAAGTCAAAATTGATAATTGTTTCTAGTGGAAAAACGCCCTTGAGGTGATGGTCAATAATAAACCAAAAGGCATCAATGACTTCTCCAGGAATTGACGCAACGGTATCAAAACTTGCGTAGCGTCGTCTAGTGTTAGAAAATGCCATAAAATCACATCCTTTCTATAAGATAAATGGATAAATTCTAGGAAATACGGGAATCTCGAATGACTTTTCGGATTTCAGATAAAGTCCCTTCAGAAACATTTTTCATTTTCATTCCGTACATCATAAACAAGGCATCAAGCAAACTAATTTGAGAAACAGTGGAAGCGACAGCTTCAGGTCGAAATGAAATTTCTTCAGAAATTGAAATTAGCGCAACATCGGCCGCTTTAGCTAAAGGTGAACTCGCAAAAGAAGTCAATGCAATAATTGGAACCCCGCGACTCTTCAAAATTTCAACCAAGTGCATTGTATCTCTGTTTTTTCCTGTATGTGAAATAACAAAAGCACAATCGTCGCTCGTTAATTTTGCAGCCTGCATTTGTTGAAAATGAAAATCCTGATGATAAACGCAGTGCAAAGGCATTCTCAAAAATTTATGAAAAGCAATCAATGCAACAGCGTTTGAACCACCCAAACCAAAAAAACCGCAAGTGCTGGCATTGAGCAAAATTTCCATGGTTTGGTCAAGTTGTCTGTTAGTGATAAGGTTTAATGTAGAATTTAATGATGAAATATTGCCGTTGAAGTTTTTTGTCAGTATTTCTTTGTAATCGTCAGTTGGTGAAAGTTCGCTAAAAAATTCATCGTTTCGTGTCGAGTCAGTGGCATGAATGGCGAGTTTTAATTCTTGGAAGGAATTAAAGCCAATTTTTTTAGAAAATCTGGAAATTGTAGCCGTAGAGACATGAGTTTTTTGAGCAAATTCCTGAATTGAAAGCCTCGCTGCACTATCAATATTCGCAATTAAATAGTCAGAAATTGCCTGATCTGATTTACTGAGGTTATCATAATAACTTCGGATTCGGCTGATTAAAGTACGCGACATATCAAGCCTCCTTCTAATTGACTACATTATATCATAGCCAGTAACATGAAACAATGTTTCATGTACTGGCTATCATTTATTGGGACCGAACGATGCGTAGGATAGCTGTTATCAGTTTACTGACTTACAGATATGCTAGTTGTTACACCTAGAGCGGAGTAATAAGGTATCTAGGGAGTTCGCTATAGCGTGTTATAAGTAGTGATACTCAAGATTTCTCGATTTCTCAAAAATTCCAAACTCCTAACTTGAAATTTTTTTGACAAATCAGAAAATATTTTACAAAAAATATTGTTGACAAATGAAAAAAAATTACTTATACTAAAGTTATAAAATGAAAGCGATGCCACGGAGGAAAAAATGATGAAATTTGGTATGATTGGTTTAGGGAAAATGGGAATGAATCTTGTGAAAAATGCCGTTGACCATGAGATTGAAGTTGTTGCTTACGACCTAAATACAAAAGCGGTAGAGGAAGCTCAGGATTACTCAGACAATATTACCGCTGTCAGTACAATTGAAAATTTACTGACAGAATTGCCAGCAAGCAAAATTGTTTGGTTGATGCTTCCAGCAGGAACTCCTACAAATTCAACGATTGAAATGCTCTCTGAAAAGTTGTCAGCTGGAGATATTCTGATAGACGGTGGAAATTCTAATTACAAAGATAATTTAGAACAAAATAAATTACTGACAGAAAAAGGAATTAAATTTTTTGATGTTGGAACCTCTGGTGGAATGGCTGGAGCTCGTCAAGGCGGGAATTTTATGATTGGTGGAGATGATGAAAAATCTTGGACAATCATAGAACCAATCTTCAAAGCAATCTCAATGGAAGATGGCTACCTCTATACAGGGAAACTTGGCAGTGGTCATTACTTGAAAATGATTCATAATGGAATTGAATATGGGATGATGCAAGCGATTGCTGAAGGATTTGAAATTTTGGAAGAGTCACCATTTGATTATGATTATGAAGCCGTTGCAAAATTATGGAATCACGGCTCAGTAATCCGAAGCTGGTTGATGGAGCTTGCTCAAGAACAATTTTCAAAAGACCCTAAACTAGACCAAATTATCGGTCATGTTCAATCTTCAGGAGAAGGAAAATGGACCGTTGAAGAAAGCTTGGACTTAGGCGTTCCTGCCCCAGTTATTGCCTTGTCACTAATGATGCGTCAACGCTCATTACAAGAAGATACCATGACCGGAAAAGTAGTTGCCGCTTTGCGCAATGGCTTTGGCGGACATGACGTAGAACAAAAATAATTTACTGACAGATGAGAAGCGTAAGCTAACTAGGACAAAAAACTTCTGTCAGTAAAAAACTACTGATGATGAAAGAATTTTAAAGTCTGTCAGTAAATATATAGAAGAAAAGGAGCCTAAATGCAATATTTAATAGGCGTCGATTTAGGAACCACAGCAACTAAGGCAGTGCTTTTTGAGAAAAATGGAAAAATAGTTGCAAGTAGTAGCCAAGCCTATCCCCTCTATCGTGATGCTAGTGGGATGGCAGAAGAATCTCTTGAAGAAATTTTTGAAGCAGTTTTAGTGACAATCAGGGAAGTTTCAATTAATTTAGAAGATGAAGATGAACTTTTAGCCGTTTCATTTAGTACACAAATGCACTCGCTAATTGCTTTTGACGAAAATTGGCAGCCGCTTACAAGATTAATCACTTGGGCTGATACAAGAGCAGTAAAATACACCGAACAAATTAAGTCCTCTAAAAATGGTTTTGATATTTATCGAAGAACCGGAACGCCTCTTCATCCAATGGCTCCTTTATCTAAATTTATCTGGTTAGAAGCTGAACATCCAGATATTTATCAAAAAGCAGCCCACTATTTGGAGCTTAAAGGATACATTTTCCAAAGACTTTTTGGAACAAATAAAATGGATTTATCAACCGCAACAGGTACAGGTATCTTCAATATATTTGAACTTCATTGGGATAAAGAAGCGCTAGAGATGACTGGAATCAAAGAAAGTCAATTGCCTAAAGTAGTTGAACCCTATGAGATAGAAGAAAACCTTCCTCACGAATATGCCAAGAAAATGGGAATTCAAAGCAGCACCAAATTTATTTGGGGTGCAGCCGATGGTCCGTTGTCAAATTTGGGAGTAAATGCGATTAAACCGGGTGTTGCAGCCATCACAATTGGAACATCTGGTGCGATTCGAGTAGTTACTGACAAACCTAAAACAGATGAAAAAGGACGCACATTTACCTATGCATTAGACAAAGAGCATTGGGTAGTCGGTGGTCCCGTAAACTCTGGTGGAGATGTCTTCCGTTGGGCTCGTGACCAAATTTTTGATGGAAAAATTTCTTTTGATGAAGTCACGGAACTTGCAGCAAACATTTCCCCGGGCGCTGATGGATTGCTTTTTCATCCCTATCTTGGAGGGGAGCGAGCACCGATTTGGGATGCCAATGCCAGAGGCTCATTTTTTGGCCTAAACTACGGACATAATCGTAGTCATATGGCCAGATCTGTTCTTGAAGGGGTTATCTTCAATATTTATATGGTTGCGCTTAGCCTTGTTGAAGTAGTAGGTGACCTAAATATGATTCAAGCGACAGGAGGATTTACAAGCTCTGAACTCTGGACACAAATCCTAGCAGATATTTTTGAACAACCAATCAATGTGCCAGAGAGCCGAGAAGCTGGCTGTTTAGCCGCCATTATCATGGCTGAAAAAGCCCTTGGCTTAATTGAAGATATCAGCGAAATCGAAACGATGGTAGGAACAAACGAAACCTACCAACCCAATCCAAAAAATTTCGAAATTTACCGAGAAATTAGTCCAATATTTATCCGACTTTCTCGCTCTCTCTTGGCAGAATATGAAAATATTGCCAATTTCCAAAGAAAATTTGAAGAAGAAAAATAAACTTGTATTCTTTAAAGACTCAATACTTCCATATATCACAAAAAAGTATTGAGTTAATTTTTAAAAGCAAATTGTAAGCGCCAGCAATCGTGCTTACACAGTATATTCAATATTTTTTGAAAGGAAAAAATATATGATTGATTTACTTGTACTTTTAATTGGGGTCTTAATCCTCCTCCTGATGATTATCAAATTTAAAATTAACACTTTTGTGTCCTTGATTGTCGTAGCGGTTTTAGTTGGGTTAGGACTTGGAATGCCACTCGGTCAAATCCCTGTTTCAATCCAAAACGGAATCGGAGGCTCATTAGGAGAGTTAGCAATCGTTTTTGGTTTTGGAGCAATGCTTGGAAGACTAATTGCTGATGCTGGTGGAGCCTATCGTATCTCAAAAACGCTTATTAACAGTTTTGGTAAAAAAAGAATTCAATGGGCAATTATGGTTGCCAGTTTCATTATTGGGATTGCCCTCTTCTTTGAAGTTGGGATGGTTCTCTTGATTCCGATTGTCTTTGCCGTCGCCTTAGAAGCAAGTGTTCCCTTGATTTACCTCGGAATTCCAATGGCAGCCGGACTTTCAGTAACTCACGGATTCTTACCTCCCCATCCAGCACCAATTGCAATTGCCGGTGTACTAGGCGCAAATCCTGGAACTGTTCTCCTTTACGGAATTATTGCAGCAATTCCAACAGTCATTATCGCAGGTCCAGTTTTCACAAAAATTGCTAAAAAATGGGTTCCAGAAGCCTTTGTTGTAAAAAATAAACTATCCGCCTTTGGTGAAATCAAAGAATGGAAATTAGAAGAAACTCCAGGATTTGGGATTTCCATCTTGACAGCATTAATGCCAGTAATCTTAATGGCAATCAGCACCATTTATTCTATCGCGACTAATGATGGGAAACCCTTTGCCGCAGTAACAACAAGTGCAATGAAAGCAGGAAAGGTAGTAACGACCACCACTTACCCATCAAGTTTTGTTGAAAATGTGATGATGTTTATTGGTAATCCCGTATCGGCAATGATTATTTCACTACTCTTTGCCTTAGTTACTATGGGTTGGATGCAACGTAAGAAAAATTCTGAAATTGCAGTATCGATTGCAGATTCAGTTAAATCAATTGCGATGCTATTGTTAGTTATCGGTGGTGGAGCAGCTCTTAAACAAATTCTTATTGATGGAGGGATTTCAGTCCAAATCGCCAATATGTTTAAAGATTCACCACTTTCGCCATTGTTACTTGCTTGGATCATCACAGTAATTTTACGTGTAGCCTTAGGTTCTGCAACCGTGGCCGCTTTAACAGCAGCAGGTTTAGTTCAACCAATGCTTGCATCAGCTTCTCCAAATACAGCCGCACTAATGGTCTTGGCAATAGGGGCAGGTTCAATTGCCGCATCTCATGTTAACGATGCAGGATTCTGGATGTTTAAAGAATACTTTGATTTAGATGTCAAGCAAACATTAAAAACTTGGACAGTACTAGAAACGATTATCGCAGTTGTAGGTTTAGGAATGGTCATGTTAATGAGTATCTGGGTACATTAATAAAAAAATGAGTCAATTTTGACTTATTTTTTTTAATTTACCAAAGCTAGTGGTGGCATGAAATAAAGCGAATACAGGAGAGGGAAAAAGCGAACGTAAGATAAAAAAAGGTATAAAAGTCACAGTTAATTCTTGACAAGTTTAGTTAGGTTTGATAGAATATAATAGTTGTCGC
>Ga0153999_1000057_pt1 | contig 65147 bp, 79 predicted proteins | sample TSNC083MetaG_FD_104675 | JGI IMG/M metagenome (GOLD analysis project Ga0153999, IMG submission 104675) | Attine ant fungus gardens microbial communities from North Carolina, USA - TSNC083 MetaG | ecosystem: Host-associated > Fungi > Mycelium > Unclassified | place: USA: North Carolina, Lumber...
AACCTTGACAATAATACAGAATTAATTACTGAACTCCAGGAAGAATATGCAGAATTGAAAGCGGAATATCAAACAGAATGGGAGGCAATCATCAATGGCGACTAAGCGTTGTTTTATTTGCGGCTCTAAAGAAGCCGACAAAAAATGCACGAATCAAGATTGTCCGCGTTGCAAGTAATCTTGGAAAGGTCATGGTGATATATAATGCCTAAACTTGCAAGTAAACATCAGGGACGAAAAATAGTAATGGCAAATATGGTTGGAGGTATTAATTCATCTACCTCGAACGAATTAATTGCTGATAACGAAATGCAGATATGCAACAACTTTGAATATACAATTGAAGGAAATAAGTTAAAAACCAGAGGGGGGCTATCAATGCCCCTCATTTCTTTTCCAGCAAATATTATGTCTGTTTATTACGATTATGAAATGAATGCTCATTTAGTATTTTTGGTTAACAGGGAGGTTTATAGCACTAATCTTAAAACTTCAACTGTCATAGGAACACTTTCTGGTGTTGAAAAACCAATGTGTTGTAAGTTTGGGAATAAAGTTTTTATTGCTTCTGGCGATAAATTGCAAGTGTTTGACCAGACAAGCTTAATTACTATTGCCAGTAGCCCTTTGTGTAATATTGTTTATGAGCGTTTTGGTCGTGTTGCAGTAGCTAGAGCAGGAAGTGACTATATTTATTATTCTGCTATTGGTTCTGCTGATGATGAAACAACTTCATGGAATGAAGATGTTGAAGATGATAGTTCTATGAAACCTCTTGAAGTTGGCTATCAAGATGGCGGTAATATAGTTGCTATAATTCCACTTGCAACAGATGTAATTGTATTTAAGTCTAATGGAAAGGTATTTCAAGTAGCTAATGAATATCCTGATTGGTCAGTGTATGAAGTTGGTAGAAATGCTGATGTAAATTATCGCTTTGCTGTAATAAATATTGGTAACGAGGTAGTATTTCTTAATGATCGTGGGTTAATGACTCTACAAACAGTGCAAAATTATGGCAACATTCACATGAATGAATTAGGAGAGAAGTTTAATAACTTACTTTCAAAAAATGGCACTTATCATCCTACTTTGTGGAATATTAAGCGCAAAAAACAACTCCTGATTAGGTCTGTTGAGGGCAATACTATTTGGGCATATCATTACGCCCTTAATGCTGCAACGACTCTTACTTTCCACAACCCTGTTACTGATATTATTGAAACTCCTAGTAATACTCTTATAGCTATAGGTAATGCTTTACATACTTGGAGTGACGATTATATTAATGATATTAATAATCGCAATATTAATTGTAAAATTGTTTTCAAGAATCAAATTAACCCTGATAAATTCCTAATTAAAGAAATTGAAACTTTTGTTACATCTTTAGTAAGAAATGGACAATGTTTGGTTGTAATTGGACGCTTAAATCTCACTATAGTATGGGAGGATGGTGTGATTATGAAACGAATTAAAAAACGCACAAACTACAGTTTACCTGAGTTTACAGTCGAATTTAGTTCGTCTTGTCCACTAGCTTTTAATCATATTATAGTGGAGGTCGCAGACATTTAATGACAAGAGAAGAATGGATTGCTTATCACGATAAAAAATCACCTCATGACCCATATACATATGAACCATATCATTGTGAAATGTTCGATGCTGACAATGGTATTATGCGATATACTTTGGACGATGAAATCAAAACCATGTATATTACAGAGATTATAGGTAACTTTAAATTTTGGTTGCCTATAATTTGGTTTCTTATTAAAGCTTTTAATATTGAAAAAGTTGTATGTTGGACACATCGTTCTAATCCTAAACCTGTTGCACGTTTGTTCCTTATGAATACTATAGAGGTTGAAAAAGATGATGAAGGTGGTAAAGTCTATAGACTAACAAAGGAGATAAAAAATGAAATTCACATTTGGTAATAGAAGATATTGCGGCGGCAGTAAAACAACTGTTGTAAACCAGCCAGCACAAATCGCTCCTCCAACAAAAGATCAATTACGCATGGAAAAAATATCTGCTGATTATGCTGAATATATTGCTCCTACCGCGAAAATGTTAGCTAATATGGGTACTTGGGGCTTTCAAAATAATCAATTAAATCCTAATCCTAATTGGAGTAATTTATATGACTCAGGTAGAAGTCAGATCAACACAGCTAACCAAAGCATTCTTGACGCTTCTAATGGTTTTGTTAATCAGAATCTTATGAACAACAAGATGGAAACTATCAATCGTGGCGTAAAAAACAGTTTAGGCAACGCTATTACTGGGTTAGCGAAACGTGGTATTGTTAACAGCGGAACTGCCAATAAGGCATTTGACCAAATTGACAAGAATACACAACAACAAATGAACGATGCTTACGATAGTACGTTAACTCAACAATCGCAACTTGCTAATCAACTTATGCAATCTGCTTATCAGCCTACTAGCTTTGCTTCTGCTGCACAAAATGCTTCAATTGATATTCCTGCGAAATATTATGCCTTAGCAACAGGACAAACCGCTCCTGCAACTGATATGTGGAAAGCATACCTTGGACAGCAAACTTACCTATCTTCTCCTGCACAAAGCCATATAGTACAAAAACAAGGTAGCGGTTTTGGTAGTTTCATAGGTGGATTAGCTGGTGGTTTATTTTAGAAAACAGAAGGTGATATAAAATGTTAATTCAAGAAAATCGCAATAGCCCATTTATGGAGTTATTAGGTAAATTAACAGGAAATTTTATTGTTAATAAACAGACTAATGATGCAATTGATAAGCAGAAAAAAATTACTGATGTAAATTCTATAGAACATAAGACTGATTTTTTTAAAAACAACCCTAATATAGCCGCTATTAGTGGTGGCGGTGGATTAAGCGACGATATAATTACTCAATTTGGAGGTAATCAAGTTGACCATTATAAAAAAACGCGCAATTCATTACAAACATTAGATAATAATTCTAAAGCATGGTACGCAACTAATGACATCGAAGAGAGAAATAGACTTCATGCTGAAAACGAACAAATACGCAGCACTCTTAAAGGTCTTGGTTTTAATCTTTTTGGTGCAAATGGCGAAGATATTGACCATAATGATTTTAATAAATGGATTGGTACTGACTTTGCTAATAATGCTTATAAAAACTTTCAGCAACAACAAGTTAACGATATTCTTAAACCAAGACGTGGATTATTAGCAAGAATTCTTAATCTTTAGTTGTATTTTTCCCATTTTCCTCACTATAGTATAGGTCTACTTTATATTAGGGTAGACCTATACTTATTTTATTAAGGAGGGTGCATATTGGACAATAATCAAATAAAACAAAGACTTACAGACTTAATACAAAAACAAAATGACCCCAATGAACAACCTTACGTTAAAGATGCTTCTTTTTACGATAAAATTATTGCAACTCCTGTAGAGAATACCAAAAGAGCAAATTATGACGCAATGCGTGAAATGCTCCCATTAGTAAAGACTCTATATGCTAATGGCATGTTAAATAAATCCAGACAAAATGCAATGCCTATTGTTCAATCATTAATGAATGGCTACACTGCTTCTGCTGAACAAGACGCTGTAATTCGCAATGAACAATCAAAACGCAATATGGTTGCTCATGTTATGCAAAATATGAAGGATGTTAAAAATCCTGTTGAATATGCTAATATTGCTCAATTAGCTGGTTTTGACCCTAAGTATCAGTTAATGTATGGTCATACAGCTAAAGATCAAGCTGATAATAATCAAATGAAAGCGTTAACTACATTAGCTTCTATAAATGACTCAGAAGAAGGACGTGCATTACAACGCCAACAGCTTGATAATTCACTTGCAATAGCTAGTATGAAAGTTGGTTCTTCTAATGGTATCAGTGGTATTAATGGTATATCTAGTTATAAAGATATAATTGCTGCTGAAAAAGAATATAACGCCATAATGACAAGTATAGAACAAGCTAGTAAAGATCCAGAATACCAGAAAAATCCAGCGGCATTTCAACAACATGTTCATGATCAGTTGCGAATAGCTGAGCATTATGCAGGTGTTTTCCCAAATATCATGATGAAATACTATGGCGATAATAATAATGGCGACAGGCAATATTGGATTAACCAATTAAGCCCTAAACAGAAAAATAATTATGCTTTTAAATCTATAAGCCCTAATACCTCTGATTATGATACTTCTGATCTTACTGATTATAGTATTTCTGACCTCTCTGAATTTGACCAAAATAAAATTGGCTTTTACGAATAAAAGGGGGTGGCGTTTTGGCTCAAAAACTTACTAACGAACAATTAATGTCAATATTCGCTAGTCAACGTGATCTTGATGAAACATTAAGTAGAATTAATTATCGCGGTTACGATAATACAACGTGGGGCAATTTAACCTCTGGTTTTAAGGAGGGTTTAGCTGGAACTGTCGAAGGGTTAGGTGGCTTTGCTAAATTACTAGGTGCAGAAGAATTTGGCGACTACACTGTTAATGCTATGCAAAAATATCAAAATTCTTTGCGGCCTTCTGGTTATAATGTTGATGATTTTAGTTTAGGAGAAGCTGTAAATCCTTTTTCCAAGTTTTGGTCTAGTGGTCAAGGGTTTAGGACTATTGGCTCTGGGTTAGGTTCTCTCGCAACTTTCGCTGTACCTCAGTTAGCTGGTGCTAAGATTGCTTCTGCTATTGGTGCTACTGGAAAAGCAGCTCAATATGCTGGTAGTATTATCCCATCATTAATTGAAGCTAGTGCGGAAACTGGTGGTGTCTTTAATACTATTGAAGATGATCTCAAGAGAACTGGTGACTTAGATGAATATGGTAAACAGTTTGCAAAAGAACAGGCTTTACCTACTTTTGGCGCAAACCTTATTTTATCTGGTGCGAGTAATCTTGGCGGTCTTGCTTTAGCAATGGCTAAACCAGGAGGAAAGGTGTTGGGCAAAGAACTTTCTGACATTACTCAAAAATATAATAAGTCTTATATTGCTGGTAAAACACTAGGCGTAGCAGGTACACAAGGCTATGAGGAAGTTATGCAAAGTCGTATTGCTGACGCTGGAGAACGTAGCGTAAACGTATTAACTAATCCTGGTTACTTGGACTATAACCCTATACCCCAGAGTCCAGAGGAAGGTCTTGACTTCTTTGCTGGTGCTATTATGGGTGGCGGTTTAGGACTTGGCGGTCATTTTCTTTCACCAAAAAGTGATACTATAGCTAAATCTCAACTTGATCAAAATCAAACTAAAGCAATTAATACCACTCCTTTTACGAACTTACCACTACTCGAAGGTACAAACATACCTCTACTTACAGGTTCTACAAACGTACCTCTACTTGGAAGTTCTAGTCATTATGGCGACAATTTTACTATGCGTGGTAATTCTACCGTTGATCAACATGCATTAGATTTACAAGCACAAGCTGTTAATGAGTATAATGCTGGGCGTATTACTCCAGATGAATTTATACAGATTCTTAATACTGCTACTCAAAGGTATCAACCTGATCAACCAATTAATATTACGCCCCCTACAAACGTACCACTACTTGGAAGTTCTAGTCATTATGGCGACAATTTTACTATGCGTGGTAATTCTACTATAGACCAATATGCACTAGATTTACAAACAAAAGCTATTGATGATTTTAAGGCTGGACGAATTACACCAGGGGAGCTTGCACAAACCCTCAATAATGCTACTCAAAGGTATCAATCTAACCAACCAATTGATATTACACCTTTTATTACTAAAGTACCGCTGCTTGAAAGCACTGGTTATCAAGGCAATAATTTCACAATGCATAATAAATCCGCTATCAATCCACATGCATTAGACCTACAAACAAATTATAATAATGAATTTAATACTGGACGTATTACTCCACAAGAATTTATACAGATTCTTAACCTTGGAACTCAAAAATATCAGTCAGCACCACAAAATAGCAATATTGCCAACAATCAACCCTTAACGCAAGATAGTAATAATCAATCTAGTGTCCAAAATAGTAATATTATTCTTAAAGAACCTGTAACACAAGATGCTAATATCGCTAAATATCAATCTGTAGCACAAGATGGCAATATCACTGTTGAACAACCATTTCAACCAAACTTAACTGCTCGTAATCAAGTTGTTGAAAACCAAGTTATTAAAGATCAAAAAACTAGTGACACACAAAACCTTAATGTGCAAACACAAGTACAAGAAGATTTTATCAAGCAGTTTATTTATGGGTTGCGGTTTAATCTTGGCGATAAACAACATTCACAAACAAAAAAAGCTGCCGCTCTTAAAAGGGCATCTAATCCAAACGAAATAAAGCAAATACTTGTTAATTCTCGCGTATTTAAGGAACACGAAGTAACACCTGAACTTATTAACTCTATATATAAAAGAGTTCCTCAGTTAAGAAATTTAGCTATTGGTCAGCAGAATTTACAATTCTCTGAGAGTAAAGTTATGGATAATACTGCTACTAAACCTGTTATTCCTCCTGCTACTAAAGATGCTTATAGGTCTGTTAATTTATATGGTGAAAAATTAAATATTCGTGATAATCCTAATGATAGCGACGAAACTAAATTAGTATCAAAACTAGCTAAGATGTTTAATGCGAATAAGAATGTTAAGTTTTTTACATCTGAAAGCGCAAAATTAAAAGATACTAATGGTTTTTATAACGCTAGGAATCAAACTATATACATTAATGAGAATAGTCCAAAGGCTTTTCATTGGGTATTTGGTCATGAATTTGCTCACCATATGGAACAAGTTAATAATGAGGATTGGAATAAAATTAGTGACCACTTGCTTGAATCTCTAGGTGCTAATGTTGAAGAATACAAAGGACTTGAATATCAAGGGCTTATCGACGATTATCGTAAATCTGTTGGCGCAACTAAACAAAAAGGTTACATTACTAAAACTGGTGCTAAATACACAGAAGAACGTACTCATAGAGAAATAATTTCTGATCTTGTTGCTGATAGAATTGCTAATGGTAAATTCCTTGACGATTTAGCGCAAATGGAACAAAAGAGCACAGGTATTTTTACTCGTACTGTTCAGTATATCAAAAAAATGCTTTCTCGCATGATTCGTAGTTCTAAGAGTGATTTTGATAAAACTAATTTACAACGTGTACAAAATGAACTGAACGCTAAGATCGATAGCGTTCTAGCTGATCTGTCTCAACGTAAATTACATGGTCAATATCCTGATAATATTAAGGAAAGGGAAGGAAAAAAACCTCTCACTAAGAACCTACAAGAAAGGCAATTCGATGGTAAAGAGAGTGACCCAGAAAATGTTAATAATAAAAAAGGTGAACCACATTATCAACAAACTAAACTAGCTAACAGGAGACAAGTTATTCTTAATTCCTTTGAAGTAGATGGCGTTGAGAAACTTGGCGAAGATAAAGTTATGGCAATGGTTAGAGAATTAGATAATATAGAGAATACAGAAAAATCTCTACCGCCACATAATGGAAAACTTTCTGATCGAACAATTGAAGCTGTTACACAAGCACTAGAACGTAATCGCTTAAAGCATGATGTAGAAGCTGATTTAACTAAAACTGGTGTTGAGTCAAATACTTCTAATGCAGAGCTGCAAAAAGGTACAGAAGCACCAGATAGCCAACTTTATGATAAAATAGAATATAAATATGACGAACTTCCTACGAATAAAGATTTCTATGACCCATCTATTTATGATTTTGACGAAAATAACACTAAGGACTCTAAGTATAACCCCAAAGATGCCAGTACACGTATTCATAATAAATGGGAAAATGAACCCAAACTAAACACTGCTGAATTAAAAGCGATAAATATGATCGCAAATAACTCCCCTAATGCCCACAAAGCCAAGCAGTATATATATGATAAATATATTAAACGTGCTGTCGAACATGCTACTAAAAATGTTTACAACGAAGATTTTTTACCAAATTATAGGGCTGACGCTAATTCTGCTTTATTAAAATTCTTAGGCAATGAAAATAAACTAGAATTACGTCATGGTAAACATGCTCTATCTGAAAAGGCTAAAAAAGAAGGTAAAACTGAGAGCACTGCTGCGACCGAAGATTTTAAGAAAGGCTTTAAACCTTATGATTTCAAGTGGCTTGCAAATCAACTCAATAGCGCAGTTAAAGGTTTCTTACGACTTAATCCCAATGCCACTAAGGAAGATGTTGATAAATTTCTTTCAAGTAGCGATAATACATTTAGAAATTCATTACTTAATGACTTAGAGCGTAAGGTTACTCAAGAACTTTCTGAAACTAAGAAAGAATTTGACGATAACGATATGAGTGGCATTTCTTATGCTGATATTAAGCAATTTAATGACGTTATGAATGAATTAGTGCAGGATGAAGGACTTACTAAAAGCGGTAAAGAAGCAACTTACCTTGACGCTGCAAAAGTATTAACTAAACAAGGCGTTGAAAAATTTATCGACAAATATCATAGAGACTATGGTAAATATCCTTCGCAAAATATGATTACTGCTGAATTTGATAAGATACGCAAGGCTAACAATCGTAAAGCACATGCACTTACTTCATATTCCTCACGATCATTTTCATTCGAGAGTATGTTTGACAGTAAGGAAAAATCCAGTGACAAAGTAGACACTGCCCTTGATAACGCTAATGATGATATTATTGACAATGTTCCAGTTGGTGAGAATATGTTTGCTCTTGACACAAAGGATAATCCTAACTTTCCAGTTTTTAATGCTCTAACAAAATTACTTCCTGGTGAGTATAATGTTTATCTCGCTAAGTATGCTCCATTAACCAAAAATACACTTGATAATTTAGTTTCCAAATATAAAGAAGCTAAGATTGAAGATAGACCTACTATCAAGAAATCTATTGACAAGTTTAAAGAAATGTGGGCATTACAACATAGGTTTAGTAATTTTTCTAAAAGAATCGCAGAATTAAACGACAAAATTGACGAACTTACTAAGCTTAATCCTACTGACGAACATATTAAAAATGTCGAGAAGGAAACTGACGTTTTATCTCAGATGTTTCGCAGATACCCTAATGAATATCGTGAAAGATTGCGTAGTGAACGTAACAAATTTGAAACATTAATAAAAGCTAAAGATGAATTAGCGAAGGCTAAAAAGGATTTAGACAAGGTTGAGAACACTCTTGCGAACAGACTTGGTTACGTTAATGTTGGGGAAATGAAAGAAAATGAAACTACTGGCAAAACTGAGTTAAAGAAGCTATTAAAGAAGCAATTCAGACCAGAAAGTAAACTTGGTGGGAATAGTGGAACTCAAGAGAACTATTCTTTTGACGATATTATGTTTTCTGAAAGCACACCTGTTGATGGGTTGTTTAAAGATACCAGATTAAAACTTGCTAACTCCATCAAAAAGGCATTAGACACCAGAGATATTCCACAAAAAAATAAGCTAGGTATGGTTCAAAGGTTCTTGCGTTCTCCTCATAAAATAGCTGAGATTTTCCCAGAGTTTAAAAAAGTATATGACTTGGCTGTTGGGTCATTTGAATCAGAGCAACGATTAAAGACTAAATTCTTTGAGCGTTTAAATCCCATTTTTGATAGCCTTAACGATAACGAAAAGGCTGTGCTGGATGATATTGTACTGGCTGCTAATGCATCTTATAGAGATTTATCTGATGCTGAGATAAAAAAACTTAATGGCAATGACAATGTTGTTAAAGCCTATCGTGATTTGCGTTCCCACCTTGACACAATACATAAAAACCTTAATCGTATCAATAAGTTAATGGGTAGACCGCAAATAGGCTATGTAAGAGGTTACTTCCCTCATATCTGGGATAATTGGTCTGTTGTATCAAATGGTGCTTCACAGTCATTTAGGACTCACACAGAAGCATTAGAAGCATTAAAAGAGATAATTAAGACTGACCCTAATGCTGTTATTAAATTTACTGTTCCTCACTTTCATAATAAAGCTACTTACTCTACTGAAAAGACATATGAGCTAGATAGTGACGCTAGAAATGAAATGTTGCAGGAGTTTACACTTGGTAAAGATGATATTGACGCACTCCCTACAGAGATTGACAACTTACTTGCGAAACGTGACGATATTCCAACACAACATAGATTCTTTAGCCACCTTTTAAAACGCCAAGGGATGGAAGGATATTCTACTGATGTTCGCAGGGTATTATCTCAATATACCAATAGATCTGCTAGATATATGGCACTCGAACCATTTAAGACAAAATCACTTAATGCTTACAATGAACATTTTGGCGAATTTGAGAAAGAAAGTAGTGATGCTTTAGCCAAATATACTAAACAGTTTATTCTTGATTTTAATGGTAATCCATCTAATATTGAAGAATATCTAAATAGGGTTATTGGTCAAATTCCTTATCTTGCTGATTTCCTGCGTAAACATAGCTCTTATGGTGATCGTTATGCTGTTGCCTTGGCTAATGGTGCTACTGAGGTTATGGCTGTTACAACATTGGGCTTCTTTAATCTTGCAACTGCTTTTGTACAACTTGGTCAGTTAATGAATGTATTCTCCCTTGTTGGCAAAGGAGATATGGTCGATGTAATAAAGCGATATAACAATTTAACCAATACTGACAAGTGGGTACTAAAAGCAAGTGGCGTAGCCTATAACGCGAATATGTCTAACACCTCTGGCTATGCTAAAGGGGCTGGAAAAGTAACTTATAATAATAAGTTACAAGCACTTGCAAATAAATCAATGTGGCTCTTTAATAAGGGTGATACGTTTACCAGGGAGATAGCTGTTCTTTCAGCTTATCAAAAAGCTTTACGTGAAAATGGCGGCAATAAAAAAGAAGCATTAGCCTACGCTAAAAAAGTAAATCGCACCACTAACTTTGATTATAGCGTTACTGACGCAACTGAATTATTTAGGAGTTATTCTGTGCTTGGTCAAGTATTTTTCCAATTTAAGAAATATGGCGTAAAACAAGGTGAGTTTGTGTATGATATGTTGTTTGATAAGAATAACACTAAAGAACAACGTGCTCGCTTTTTTGGTTCAATGTTTATAATGGCTGGTATGATGGGTATTCCTTTTGGCGATTTACTTGATGAACTATTTAAGGGTATCACTGGTAAAGATGTAAATAGCGATATGCGTAATTATTTATTAACTAAAGCTGGCAATAACGAGTTCCAAAAGGCATTAACTCATCAAGCTATTTATGGTGCAGGTTCGCACGTTGGAATTGATTTATCTAAGCGTATAGGTATCTATAACTCCTTCCCTGACAGTTTTGCTCCTGCTGTGGTTAAACCTATACAGGCTATGCAATCTCTATTTAAGCATGGTGTAACTTCCCCTGAGTTTCTTGGTAACGTAGTCCCAACTATAGGTAATATTGCCACTGGCTATCAGGGACACCCAAAAGGAATAAAAAATTTACATTATAACAACTATGAAAAAGTTGTTCGTGCTATGGGTTTTATTCCACTGCGTGAAAATATTGAGCGAGACAAACGTATTTATGCAATGAAAAAGAAAGAAGAAAAGACAAATGGTAAATAAACCATTTGTCTTTTCTTTTAAAGGGAGGGTAGATAATGGGAGAGCAGCATGAAGCAGGAACATGTAAAGAGTTAGTCGAGACTCGTATTGAGGTAGCACGTTTAGAAGAAAACGTAAAAATTATTCCAGACATTAAAAACAGTGTAGATACATTAATTGAAAAATTAAATGGGCAGACCAGTTTTATCGCAGGTGTATCTGCTACTGTTTCCGCTGTTGTAACAATGGTTGGTTTATTTTTATCCTGGAAGGGTGGTAAATAGTGTTAATAAATTATCCTGAATATATCTTGGGCTTTATTGTTATTGGTGTAATTTTATTATTAAACATAATTGCTATGTTGCTTTTTGTTATTTATGCAAAGTCTACTAGTAGACTTAAAACCTCTATTGAGACTATTATCTACGAACTTGATAAATTTGCTGATAATATGTCTAATGAACAAAAAAAATCAAAGGCAATTACTGATATTCAAAGCCTTTTAGGATGGAAAAAGTTTTTTATCCCTCCTATAGTTATTGGTTTAATTATTGATCTGCAAGTTGCTGCTATTCGTAAGATGCAAGTTTCTACGAATACACCTAATTTACACAGGGAGGAGGATGAATAATGGCAAGATATTTTAATGATAGAGAATTCATTTGTAAGTGTGGACAATGTACAGGACTTCCTAGAAATGGCATGGATAAACGACTACTTGAAGTGCTAGATAAAATTCGTGAGCGAATTGGACAGCCTATTTATGTTACTTCTGGGTATAGGTGTCCTGATTGGAATGAAAAAGTTGGTGGAGTAAGAAACTCCTTCCATTCCCAAGGTGTCGCATGTGATATTATTTATGATGGGATTGATGTTAACTACTTAGCACAGGTAGCAGAAGAATGTGGTGCTGATGGCATAGGTAAGTATTATTCTCAATTTTTTGTTCATGTTGACACTAGAGGGTATAATGCCAGATGGGAGGGTTAATTAATTGTTTAACAAATATAAGCCCTTCCTATTTGGAGGGACTTTGTTTATTTTTGGTGTGGCAATTGGGACGTTAGGTTGCTATTTCTTCTTTCCTAAAACCATCACGAACACTGTTGAAATTGAAAAACCTATCGTACAAGAAACAGTTAAATATGTTGACAGGACTGAGGTTGTATATGTTCCCAAAGCCTCTCCTGCTGACGCTGATATAGAAATCACTAAAACGCAGCCTGTAGTAAAAGTTGATGTTAATGGTAAAAACTATGACTTCAAGCTTAACCAAACTGAAAATCATAAGTTTGATAATGGAAAACTAGTTGTCGATCAAGCTGGCGTTATTGCGATTGACGTGCGAACTAATGAGGACAAAAGAAGGTGGACTTTAAAATTAGGCAAGTCAAACAATAGTGTAGCAGGTGGATTAGATTATAATTTAAATAATATTATAAATATTTGGACTTTTTATGATAAAGAGACAATCGCAGGAGGTGTCGGTGTAAAATTTTAATCTATTAGTATATGCGAATATAGGAAAATTTATACTTGACAAACATCTGTTTTTTGTTGTATGATTTTATGTAGATAAGTACATCGGAAAAGGCAAAAACTCGCCCCTATGTCTTGGCTGGACAGGCGAGTTTAACCAATAAATCTCCCACAACTATTCGTTTTGAGTGGCGAATATCAAGTGGCTTGATTTGTTATTGTCTAATATTATTATACCAAATATAAAAACCATGTCAAGTGTTTTTTTGCTGGTTTTAATGAAAAAATAGACTTTTTTTCTAAAGACATACGTTGCACAATATAGCTTGCCCTCAGATACAAGCGTAACTGAGTCACCAAAGGCTTCCGAAAATTTGTACGTCAGGGTTTATTTATGTTTCCCAAGATGCTTACAAGTGTATAACCGCCGTAGTCTGAAACCGCAAGGAAGTAGGAGGATGATAAGGGAAGTTGGTAAGGCAACGAAAACCATGTGCAGTAAAGCTACGCCTTGGTGCAAGAAAAATCCCTTCCAGAACAGGATAATGGTTCTGGCTGTTGAGGGTGAGCGCCTATTCGATATGCCCATTCGCGCATATTTAATAGCCTACTTCAAGAGTATCAATCCCTAGTTTCAAGTTACCTGTATTGGTAGTTTGGAACTAGGGATTTCTCTGTCTCTTGCTCACAACCTTTCTCAATCCCATTTCGCAAGTTTCGTGCCAGAACTTGTACTAGTATGCAATATTTTTACTATATACAATGCAAGCATTGTATGAGTATAGTACAAGCATTGTATATTAGTATAAGTATGGAATTTATGTTCGTTCCTTCGCGTAACCCTAAAGAAATTTATAAAAACGTAACCTATATGGGCTGTGAATATGTGTATATGTGTGTCAGGTAGCGGAGCGTTAGCTGTCCACATATACACATATTCATCAGCCCTTTCTTGTGCTATTTTTTGAAAATAGCTTGTCCCAAAAAGAAGGTTTAGGCTGATTTAATATTCTTAACCTTTCATCAATTAAACGATAGTGTTCGACTATTATGTTCTTCTGTTCTTCTAATATATTTTGTTGCTCAAGTGCTATATCTTTAACGCGCTGTAACTCATATTTTAACTCTATTGTAGATTTTTCAACCTCTGTATTTATAGCGTCCTTAACAGCTTCTTTAATTACATGTTGAACAGCATTTTGAATGTCATTAACTGGTATTTTATCAAGTGCCGCCTGCACTAAGTCTTTAGCACTTTCTTGAACCGCCTGTCGAACAGCGTTTTGAATATCACCAACTGTTACCTTGGGTTTAGTTTTTTCTGGTGTTTCTTGTTTTGGAACTGTAATAATATCGCCACTCATTTATGTTAACCTCCTAATATCAGGTACATAATTATATATATATATTTTGTATTTATATCTAAATTCCTTCTGCCACTCTTATAAATGGAGTGGCAATTTTTTTATCTTTTAAGTTACCCAGGAATTGCCATATTTTACCCAAAAAATAAATTAAATCACCCAAAAAACAAATATTTTTATTTACTTTTTGGGTAAAATAATTTATAATTAATATAACAGTGTAGGGGGGGTAATTAATATATTTGAATTATTAGCTATACCAACACTCATTATAAGTCAGTCTACTTGCTTTGCTCCAAAGCTCAATGTTGATACTGCAATACTTGATGCTTTGACAAAACCTAAAGCTATTTTTCGTGAAGTTATGGCGAATGTTTCTGCTTATACAGCCAGTATTGAAGAATGCGGTAAAAATGATGGAATAACAGCAAGCGGTACTTCTGCTACAGAAGGACGAACTATTGCAATGGATTGTGTTCCATTTGGCACTAAGGTTGAAATAAATGGGACTGTTTATATTGTTGAAGATCGATTTGGTGGCAACTATCGTAATAGAGTTGATATTTACAAAACAAGTCGTGCTGATGCTTGTCGTTTTGGTCGTAAACATTTACCTATAAAAATATATGATCAAGGGGTAGAACCATGACTACAGATAAAAAAGAAATATTTGTTTCCTTGCATAATCATAGTGATTATAGTATTTTTGATGCTATAAGTAAGTATAACAATATGATTACCAAAGCTTTGGAGTTTGGTCAAGATGCACTAGGCGTATCTGAACATGGTACAACCTCTGGACTATTAGATTTTTACAAACAAGCAACTAAAGCTGGTATTAAGCCCATCTTGGGTTATGAAGGATATATATCCACAAATATTAATATCAAAGATAGGGGTGATATATATCATATCTGTCTTTATGCTAAAGATTACGAAGGTTATAAAAACCTTAATCGCATAAATTCTTTTGCTCACCAAAATATTTATCATAAACCGCGCTTATCAATACCTATTCTGCGTAAATATTCTAAAGGATTAATTTGCACATCAGCGTGTATGGGAGGGTTACTAAAACGTGACGATGCGGAAAAATGGGCTAGGGTATTGCAAGAGATATTTAATGACGATTTTTACATCGAATTGCAGTTTAACAACCTACAGGGGCAATATGAATACAATCAAAGGGTTCTTAAAGTGGCTATGGATTTCAATATTAATATTACTATTGGCGTTGATAGCCACTACATCAACCCTAGAGATGCACATATTCATAGGGCATGGAAATTTATAAAAGACGATAATCCTTATTATTCCCATGATGATTTCTATATGCATAGTCAAGATCAAGTTATTGAGCGTATTTTAGCACATGGTTTTAACCATCAAACAGCAATGATATGGGTTAGTAATACAAGGGAAATCGCTAATAAATGTAACTGTATAATCCCTATCGAAAAGGAAAACTACCCTATATTTCCTGATTGTGAAGATCAAGAAAAACGTATGCGCGAACTAGCGTTAGCTGGAATGCAAAAAAAACTTATTACACCTTATTCTAATGAAGAAATTGAACGTATGGAAAAGGAACTCATTGACTTAACTAATGCGAACTATAATAATTACTTCTTAATTATTGAAGATGCATTAAGGTGGTGTGACGATGTTTCTAAAATAGGGCGCAGTTCTGGTGGTAGAGGGTCTGTTGTTGGTTCATTTGTCGCTTATCTTCTAAATATTACTGGTATTAATCCTTTGAAGCATGGGCTACTCTTTGAACGCTTTTTAAATCCAAGTCGTGTTACTCCTTGCGATATTGATTGCGATTTTGAAAGTGCCAGAAGGGGAGAAGTCATTGAATATCTCAAGCAAAAATATACCCTTGCATACCAAGTGCGAACTTTTAACCTTGTTGGCGCAAAAGCTGGCATTCAACGTGCAGGGCAGTCCATGGGTCTTGATAACCTTGAACTTGATCGCATAAGTAGTCTTATTCCTAAAAATGGTACACTAGATAATTTGCCTAAGAAATACAATGGTAAAATACTTACACAAAAACAGTATGATAAGTTGTTGTTTCTCGCATACTCATTTCAAGGTATTATTCAATCATATGGTATTCATGCGAGTGCTGTTATGTTGTTCCCTAAAGCGGTTGAAAATTGGTGTTCGATTGAATGTCAAGATGGTACGCTTGTAGTAAATTATGACTTCCATTGGTTAGAAGAGCATTGTGGGCTATTAAAACTAGATATACTTGCCCTTAAAACATTAGACGTAATTATAAATACTATTAAACAAGTACCAGATTTTCCCCATGATATTAACAACTTACCAGATGCAGACGAACTTACATTTAAAATGCTCTGTAAAGGTAATACTAGAGGTTGCTTTCAAATTGAAGGGGATGGAATGACGCAGCTTGTAATTAACTTGCAGCCACAAGAATATAAAGACCTTATCCCGTTAGTCGCACTCTATCGCCCTGGTTGTCTTAAAGCTGGTATGGTTGAACAATTCGTTAAACGTAGAACTGGAAAAGAAGAAGTATCTTATTTATTGCCCTGTCTTGAGTCAGTAATGCAAAATACATATGGCGTTATGCTTTATCAAGAGCAGGTTATGCAAATGGTACAAGTTATGGCAAACTACTCGCTTGGACAAGCTGATCTGTTTCGCAGGGCTATAGGTCGTAAAGATGAAAAACTAATGCAAGAAATAATACCTCCATTTATTAAAGCCTGCGAGGAAAATAATTACACCCACGAACAAGCACAGCAAGTTGCTAATTATATAAATGGTTGCTCTGATTATCTATTTAATATGGGTCATTCTGCTGGTTATGGTTATATCGCATATCAGACAGCGTTTTTAAAAACTCATTATCCTTCGCAATTTATGTGTTCTCTACTTAATACATATATAGATGATAAGGATAGTCAGACACAGTATATGAAGGATGCCGTGAATATGGGCATTAAAATACTTCAACCCAGTATAACTAAAAGCAAAACTCAGTGGTCTGTTACTCCTGATAATCATTTACGTGTTGGTCTTAGTGCTATTCGCAATATAGGAAACTTCAATATTCCTACTGATATTGAAGAATTCCATGAGTTTATGGCTAAGTACCATATTATTAACAAAAGGGTGTTGGAATATTTAATAAAGGCAGGGTGTTTTGAAGGCGATAGAGCATTACAACTCGCACAACTTGAATGGTACAAAGACGACAAAAAAGGTTATAAACGAATGCTTGAGTGTCGTGAGAAAATCGAATATGCAGAAAGCCAAAGAAACAATAAAAAAATCGCAGAGTGGCAAAATGAACTTTTGGCTATTTCTAGTATTGATGAAGTCAAACCTTTCCAAAGTCAGATTATAGAATGGGAACGTGATGCATTAGGATTTACGTTCCACGAAATACTTGATCAATATGATTTGTCTTATTGTGATAAAGCGCAAGATGTTGTTAGTGGTGAAATAATTAATATTAAACCTTGGTTGACTAAGAAAGGTGAACCAATGGCGTTTATTAAATTAAGGACTAAAATTAATAACCTAGACCTTGTTATTTTTGACGAACACTATAAGAATTTAAAAAATAATTGTGTTTACCTGTTTAGAACACAGGGGAATGTTGTTAAAGACATTGCAATTGCTAAAGCAAAACAATAAGGAGGGGCTATCCCCTCCTAGTGTTAGGAATTTATTTTTTCTTTTAATTGCTTTTCTTTCCATTTAATATATGCCCATTCAATATATTCTGCATTTTCTGGATTTGTAGCAAAATCACGAATTTTTTCTGGTAGATGTGAAACTGAAGAATTTGTAAGATAACCAGGATTTACACCTAATGCTATAGCTAGTTTTTCAAAAACATCTACTGGCGGTCTTTTGAACTCGTTGCGTTCAAGGCGTTGTAAGGTGGATTGGCTAATACCTACAAGTTTACACAATTCATCTTGGGATAACCCCTTTAACAATCTAAGTTCTTTAATTTTTTCACCAGAAGTTTTACCCATTAAAAACATCACCTCCTATTATTAGTTAATGAGTTAATCTATATGGATTATAGCATAATTATAAACTATTTGCAATTCAAAAAACGAATAAAATCAGTCATTATATACCCCGCAGGGGAGCATTATTTGGGTAATTAATTCATTATTTGGGTGGTTTTAATCTTGTAAAAATTTGTTTTTTAGTGTATAATTACCGTAGAAACAAACAAGTGTTTTGGATTAATTATTATTTAGAGGGTGAGGTTTTTTATGCTAAGATTGGAAGTTGGGGTATGTGTGATTATCTGGAAAGAGGAAGGAGAAGATGGTTATTGCTGTCAAGTTGCGTCTAGCCTAACTGATGCCAAGCAGTTTTTAACTGAAATGAAAGAACTTGGGTATAATAATACTAATACAAAAATCATTGCTATCTCATAGCTATATATCCCCTTGTTGCGCTTCAAGGGGGTCTTTTATCTAAAAATTAACCCAAAAAATGGGTCAAAGAGGTTGAAAAATGGGTGAAAATATATTATTTATGCCAAGCCATATCCTAAGAAACCCTTCAATATCACCAATTGGGAAAGTGGTCTATATGGTTTTGCGTAGTTATACTGTTGAAACAGACTATTGCTCGCCTAAAATATGCGAATTATGTGCTGTTGTTGGTGCTACTGCAAAACCCATTAATAGAGCTATTGACGAATTAATTGACCACAAATTAGTAAAACGCAAACAAATTGGACTTGGAAAACCAAATTGTTATACTTTATTACCTATATACAGGGAGGGGTTCAATGGAAACTAAAACTTATGAAATGTACACAGAATCACAAATTTTATATGGCGTAACAGTTGCTTATATTTTATATTGCACTAACCATTCCCACCCTAAACTTAATAACCGTAATATGACTAAAGATTTCTATATACTACGAAACTTTTTTAAACGCGATAAGGTAAATCTAAGAAAATTATCTGAATATGCAACGCGTCTTGCAGAAAAGGGTGAAAAGCGGATAATGTCTGTTGGTGATTTTTACAAAAGAGCAGAAGCGTACTATCAATGGCAAAGAAGTGAAGTAGAGAAAAAGATTGCACAGGAAATTCTTAAAGATGTGGAAATACCAGTGCAACGCAAATTCACTCTTGCAGATTTAATGAAATTATAGGGGAGTTACTTATGTAGGGAGGAAAAACATATTCCATGAGTCCAGAAGAATTCAACAAGATATATGAGAAGGTAGGAGAATAGCGAAGCGTTTTAACTTAGATGGAAAGGTGTTTAAATTTGAGTTTAGTATCTGTAATACGCAATAAGAGTGATATTGTTGAGTATATTCACTCTCATGGAATTGGTGAACTAGAGCGTTCTGGCTCTACAATTCGTGGTTGCTGTCCTATTTGTAATGGTGATAACCCTACTGAATTTGTGGCTAATGAACGTGTCTTTCATTGTCATAAATGCAAGTGTGGCGGCAATATTATTAACTTTGTTCAATACTATTATAAAATGTCGTATTCTCAAGCTATCGAAAAAATTGCTGACGAACTGAATATTGACTATGCCAATAGTCCTCAGTATCAAGCTGAAAGAAATTTAGTTAAAACATATCAGCCTTTTGTAGATGATTGTGCCAAAAGGATTCATCTTATCCAAAATTATCTTGAAGCTGAGCGTAAAATTCCTATCGAGGTGGCTGTAGAATTTGATTTAGGTTATACAAAAGAGGGTGCTATATGTATACCAATTCATGATGTATATGGTAGGGTTGTTGCTATAGCAAGGCGACAATTTGACAAGAAACCTAAATATATCAATTCTAAAAACAATATCCTTTTTGAAAAGGCAAGCACTTTATTTAATCTTCATAGGGCAAGACTGTTGCTTCATAATACTTTGTACGTTACAGAGGGCTACTTTGATAGTATGGCTGGACACGCAGAGGGGCTACCAGTTGTAGCCTATTTGGGGTCTGAATTAACTAAGGCGCAAATAGGTTTGATTAAATCAGTGTGTATAAACCCTGAGACTACAGTTGTAATTTGTGCTGATAATGATGATGCAGGATTAGCCAGTATTAAACGAACCAGGGAAAATTTTCGCAGTATTGCTCCTAGTCTTTCAGTTCGTGTAATTGTAATGCCTACTGAAAACCATCCATTTTTAGACTATCAAACAGGTATAGTAAATTATAGACCTATCAAAGACCTTAACGACTTACGCCTACAGGGTATTTCTATTGCCAGTGTTCCTACAAAGCATATTGATCAATTTTGTTTAGAAGAAATTCTAGCAAAATGTCCTGATATACAAACTCAATATGTAGCTGTTGGTGAATTTATTAAGAGTGTACAAAATCCAATGATACGCAATGATATTGCTAAATTCTTAGCTGTAAAATGGGAACAAGACATTGGCGACATTAAAAAATGGTTTGCTGTTGTTGATAAACCAGAGGACGATGCTAATTTATTTAAAACTGCAACTCAATGTTTACAACAACTTGAGGAAGAAATATCTGCTGGTTTCCTACCTCTAGGTTTTCCAATCCTTGATAAATCTTTAAAAGGTTTACGAAAAAAAGATGTGTTATTAATTGGAGCGTACCCAAGTACAGGCAAGACTTTCTTTGCAGGGCAGTTATTGTTAAATTTTGTACTTTCACTTAAAATGCGCGTATTATTTTTTTCTCTGGAAATGTCTGGTGGTGGATTAATGGAACGACTAGCTGCTTGTTTAATGGGAATATCTACAGACGAACTTATTCGCAGGGTACAATCTGGTGAACTTGCTGAAACATATGAAAAAATCAAGGCATTGTTAGAAAAATATATACGCGTTATAGATGATACTGGTTTAACTAGCCAAGACATTGATCGTATTATTAAGCAAGCAAACATGACACAGTTTTCTCAACCTGTAGATATTATTATTATTGATTATTTACAGATTATGGGTAATACTGCTACATTTGAAGCCAAAGAAGCTAATGCTCAAAGCTTAAAACCTCTTGCTAAGAACAATAACGTGCTTTGTATTGCTTTGTCACAATTATCAAGAGGTACAGAAGTATGGCAACGTCCCACGATGAATAAATTAAAGGGTGGCGGCTCAAATGAAGCTGTTGGAGATTTCATATTAATGCTTTATAAAAAATGTGAAAACCCTACAATAAGCTTAGAAAAACAAAACGAATTAAAAGATACTATCACAGTATCCATTGAAAAAGGCAGACGAGGTTACAACATTAAAGAAGTTGATATAAAAATCGATCAAAATACTACAACCATGTCAGAAATACCTATAAAGACCAACTGATAGGGATTTTTCGCCCTTTCTTACCCAAAAAACGGGTAAAATGGTTTAAAAAATGGGTAAAGTATGGTAAACTATAAATATAGTTAAGAGATTAATATGTAAAGGAGGAAATATTAAAGGAATATTTTATCCTATTTTACCCAAATAACGGGTAAAATGCTTTAAAAAATAAGTAATTTATATTAAAAATGGGTTACAACAAAAAAACAAGGAGTGAAATATTTGGCATTAAAATTACCAACAGAAAAAAGCCAACCAAAACCAAACTTGGAGGATTATACTGTATTGCTTTATGGTAGTCCTAAGATTGGCAAAACAACATTCTGTTCACAGATGAACAACCCCTTATTCTTAGCAACAGAAGCAGGCACAAACGCTCTTTCTGTGTTTGAAGTTCCTATTTCAAGTTGGGAGGACTTCATTGAAGTTGTTAAACTTGTCATTACTGGTCTAAAAAACGAAAAAGCAGGTGGAGAGAAATTCCCTTACAGGACACTTGTAATTGATACGATTGATAATCTTATCAAGTTCTGCACTGAGTATGTCTTAAAGCAAAATGAAATAACCCACGAAGGGGACTTACCCTTTGGTAAGGGCTATACATTGGTCAAAGAGGAGTTGCGTAAGGCAATTGTAAGGTTGTCATTACTGCCTATTGGTTTAGTAGTAATTTCCCATGAAAAGATCGAAGAAATTAAAACCAGAACAAGCGTAATTAATAAGGCTGTACCAACAATGCCTAAATCTCATCGTGAGATTATTTTAGGTATGGCAGACATTATTCTGTATGCTCATTCAATTCAACGTCACACAGATAAAGGCATTGAAGAAGTTAGAGTGCTGCGGACTAAAGGAACTGAGAATTGGGAAGCGGGCGATAGAACTGGTAAGTTACCTGCAACCTTAGAATTTAATTATCCAGTATTTAAAAAATCATGGGACAATCTACCAACAGAAAACACAAAAACAGAAAAGACAGCGGAGGTTAAAAAGTAATGTTTGATAAAGATGCAATATTTAACAATGATGATGATTTAGCAACTCTGTGGGGCGATACTCCTGCGGAAGAACTTAAATACGTTGAAGTGCCAGATGGTAAATATGAAGCGACTGTAAACACTGTTCGTTTTGAAAATTCCAAGGCTGGCAAGCCTATGATCAAATGGGATTTAATTATTAAAAATAATGGTCAAGAAGGGCGACATGTATTCTTGAATCAAATGATTACTGATCAAAAGCAAGTTGGGTTTGTGAAAGGTCAACTGCAATCAATTGGTTTAAATGTATCTAGTTTGCAATCAATCAAAGAGGATTTAGCAGAATTATTAGATGCCACTCTTGCGATTACTCTTAAAACCAGACCTGCAACTGCTGAGTATGAAGCACGACAAAATGTGTACCTTAATATGATTATTGAACGTAAGCAAAATAATCTTTCTAATGTCTTTGCTGACGATGATCTTCCGTTTTAATGAAAGGCTATATTGGAGTTAAACTTATTGAAGCCACGCCAATGACCAGGGGTGATTACAACAATTACAGAGGGTGGACTATTCCAGCTAATGAAAACCCTGCGGATGAAGGTTATTTAGTATATTATACTGACGATTATTTTTCATGGTCGCCTAAAGGTGTTTTTGATGGTGCTTATCATGAGATTGAAGGTCAAAACAATTCCATTTCACAGCAGGATGTTGATAATTTTATCGTTGACATTAAATCTATACAGTTTGGCGATAAAACTACAGTGGTTAAAGCTACGTTGGCAAATGGCTATGTTTTAGTGGAGAGCAGCTCTTGTGTCGATATTGCTAATTTTAGCATGAATGTAGGGCGTGAAATTTGTATAGAGAAAATCAAAGATAAAGTATGGGCTTTACTTGGTTTTCTGTTGCAATGTGCAAATAAGGGGTTGAAGTAATGAGAAAAATCTCTTTCTTCGCTGTGATCGGCAATCATACCCATAAGAGCGAGGTATTTGAATACGATAATGATGCGACTTTGGAAGATCTTAATGTGGAAATAAATGATTGGATATTAGATCAGATTAAAGAGAAGGGTTGGATTATAGAAAACTAAAAATGGAGGTTCAATTTGCCTTATACAAAATTTGTTTGTCCTGATTGGAACTCCTGTAGCATTGATGATTGCCTTAAAGAGTGTCGCTTAAAAGATAAATTACCTGCTGAAAGGTGCTTGTCTCTTAGAACTCTAATGGCGATAGCTGAACAAAGGGTATGGAATGGCATACCCTCAACCACTCAGCTTTTAAGGGGTACTCGTGAGAGTTATTTGTGCCTGACAACTGAGTATGAAGTAGACCCACAAGATATGCTCTTTGCTTTATATGGCACTAAAGTCCATGCAAAATTAGAGGAATATCAACCTAGCGGTAGTTCTACTGAAATACGACTGTTCGACGAAATATCAAGCGGTGCATACGACTTTTATATGGATGGTATTCTGTATGATCTTAAAACATATGGTTCGTATGCAGTAGCTAAAACTCTTGGGATTCACGCTATCGAAATGCCAGATGGAGTTTATAAATCAACTCATAAAGATGGTAAATATAAAAAGGGCGATCCCAAATTCAAGAAGGTTTATGTAGAGGGGGGGCTTAAAAAAAGGTTTGACTTAGCAGTGCAACTTAATGACTATCGCATGAAACTTCAACGAATTGCAAAGCTGCCAGTGCGAAAAATGATCTGCGAAATGCTTGTTCGTGATGGTGGCACTTATATCGCAAAGAGTAGAGGTGTAATGCGAAGGGGCGAGCTGGCTGTTATTAATAAAATAAGTGATATATGGATAGAGCGTTTCATGCGAAAGAAATGGTATTTACTTAAACATCACTTAGAAACTGAAACAATCCCACCTGTATGTAGACCTAGAGAGCGTTGGTATGATTCTAAAACAGGCAAATCGCTGAAATGTTCAGCCTATTGTCATGCAAGAAATAATTGCGACTTTGGAAAACGAGAAATAGCAATAGGGGTAGATAAAGTTGATTAAAAAAAACAACAGAAATAAAAAAAGAAGCAGAAATAAAAGAGAAGGAGTATGGAAACTACATCAACTTGTTAGGTTTAGGCTTACTAAAAATGTAGACCTAGACCTTATGGGTATGGTCGCAGATGTATTAAATAGATACGCAAGATAAAAAGAGGTGAAATTATGTTAAAAATCCAGCAAAAAATTGAAGTCTTGTCTGATGGTGAATTAAAAAAATGCAACCATGTCTACATACCAAGACATAAAAATGGAAAATTATCATTTTTTAAACTTCAACATGTAATGGAGCATGTTTGCTTTAGTTGTGGTAGGCATGAGGTTGTTATTACGAAAATTGTTCGTGAAGGTAATCCATTTACTTTTAATAAAACTGTTGAGCGTTTCCTCCAAAAAGGAACAGAGTAAATGAATATTAGTAAAATTAACGAGCCACTAGAACATAGCTCACCAATAATTAAAGGTGTTGGTGTTGACGCTCCAATGACTATTAATGAACATGGCGGCAAACAAAGTCAAGTATTGTATGCTTTTGATGCACTCGATGCTAAGACTATGTTCGCAATGTGTAAGGTACTGCACGAAGGTCGCTTAAAATATGGGAGTGATGAAAACTGGCGGTTAATTCCTCCTGTAGAACATCTTAATCACTTACTAATTCATGCCTTTGCATATATGGCTGGCGACAAGTCAGACGAACACCTTTCACACATTCTTTGTAGAGCAATGTTCTTGTATGCGACTGAATATAAAACAAAGGAGATAAAATGAACAGAACAATACAAGAAAATATAATAACTCTTACCAATTGTTTCCCACGAGCAAAAAGTGATTATAGCTATTTAGTGCGCCAGTATTGGATACATATTGATGGACTTAAATCACTAAATGACAGAAACATAAACCTTACTCCTTGCGAAAGCATAACTCGCACATTTAGGTATTTAGTAGCCAACGGAGCTATTCAATTACCTATCACAGTTAAAAATAGGCGAAAAAAACTAGCCGCTATGATCAGCAGAGCATTATCGCCACACATCAAAAAGGCAAAGCGTGATTGTTCTTCTTGGTAGACCTGTTCCTAAAAAGAACAATAGTCGAATTGTAAGGCGTGGAAGGTTTGTGAGTGTTATTCCCTCTAAGGCGTTTGTAACCTATGAAGAATCATGCCTAAAGCAATTAAAGTCTTACACAGAAAAACACAATGGCATTATGTGGGTGAAATGTCAGTATTGGTTGCCTGACAAAAGGTGGTATCCTGATTTAGTAAATCTTCTTTCTGCTTCGCATGACATATTAGAAAAGGCAGGCATTATTGATAATGACCGCAACATCATTAGTGTTGATGGTAGTCAAATAATGGGATTCGATAAAGAAAATCCCAGAGCGGAGATAACAATAATATCGCTAAGTGACCATGTATGAGTTTAATTGAAGTTGTATGTAGAAAGTGTGGTAAGGTGATTTGTTGGTCATTACCTAATACCACAATACTTTGTCCTAAATGTAAAATATGGAACAAAGATAAATCAAAATAATTAAGACTAAGGGGAGAAAAACAATAAACAAAAAGAGAGGGACAGAATGCTCAATTTTATTGCAATTATTCTAATTATATTGGCGTGTGCAAAATATCTTGGGTGGTTCTAAGTCCTAGATATTGGAGGGTAATATTTTGAAAATAAATTATTCGTACACACCAGATTTTATAGACTTCTTTAAGGGATTACAAAGTATTTCTTATGGTAAAGAATTAGCTAATCTTGATGGAATTGGAAAACAACTTGATATAGCTGAATTTTCAAGACAGTTTTTTGGCAAAGTTGGTGATAATGGTACAACTGCTGATATTAGCATTGATGCAAATTCAAATGTGGATGATGTTAGTATAATTGCCTATGAAGCAGAAATAGCTAAACCAATAGGCAAGCTTAACGCTTATTATTTCTTATATACAACTGCAAAAGAATTATACGGCGAAAATACTGCAAGAGAAATTATTTGTGGTCAGTTTTCTAAAGATTATTATATAAATGATTTCTTTGCTTTCAATAAGCCTTATTGTTTCAATTTTAGTTGTGTTGATGTTATGTTTAGCGGCTTACCTTTTGTACAGAAGATTAAATCTAATCCACCAAAACATTTAAGTTCCTTTATGGGACAAATGATACAGTTTATAACATATGCGTCAAACAGTGTGGCTGGTGCTGTTGGTCTTGCTGACCTAATAATTTGTGCATCATTTTATGTAGAGAAAATGTTAAAAGAAAGCAAAGGCGTTCCCAAAGCGTACCTCTGGAAAAGTATTAAGCAAGAATTTCAAAGCTTTATCTATAGCGTCAACCAACCTTTTAGGGGTGGCAATCAATCTGCATTTACAAATATAAGTGTTTACGATGATTACTTTCTGGACAGTCTGTGTGAACAATATTATATGCCAGATGGAAGTCAACCTAATAAAGCATTAATCAAAAAACTGCAAATTCTATTCCTTGATCTTATGAATGAAACACTGGCTCAAACCCCTGCAACTTTCCCTGTAACTACTGCTTGCTTTAGTGTTACTGATAATCGCAAAGTTCGCGACAAGAAATTTCTAAAGATGATCATGAAGAAAAACATCAAATTTGGATTTATCAATCTTTATGCAGGGAAAACAAGCACACTTTCTTCATGTTGTCGTTTGCGGTCTGAAAGCGACAATGAGTATTTTAATGCTTTTGGTAGTGGTGGTACTAAGATTGGCTCGTTAGGTGTTGTAACGCTTAATCTTCCGCGATTAGCTGTTAGTGCAGATGGTGATATTGATACATTTCTACAATCACTATCGCATTATACTTCATTAGCTGCAAAAATAAACCATGCAAAGCGAACATTAATTAGTGAACGAATTGCAAATGGTAACTTACCACTCTACACATTAGGATTCATGGATATTAACAAACAGTATAGCACCTGCGGTTTGGTTGGTATTAATGAAGCATGTGAAATAATGGGTATGCCACTAATTCGTAATGATGGGGCAATTAATAAAGATGGCGTAGAAATGGTTAAACGTATTTTGGAAATTGTCAATGGTACTAATAAATATTATCAAAACAAATTTAAAACACCTCACAATTGCGAACAAACACCTTCTGAAAACTCAGCGATTAAGTTGGCACAAGCAGATAAATTGCTAGGATTTCAACAAAGATTTGACTTATATAGTAATCAGTTTATTCCTCTTACTACTCAGGCTGCAATGATGGACAGGCTAAAGTTACAAGGGAAGTTTGACCAATATATGACTGGTGGTGCAATCTGTCATATTAATATTGCTGACGAACCTAACGAAAATCATATTCCCTTTATGATGAAAGTTTTCCAAAAAGCTGTTGAATATGGTGTGATCTACTGCGCTTACAACTACAATATGCAGCGTTGTAGCGAGGGACATATTAGTGTTGGAAAGCGTGATATGTGTCCTCTTTGTGGAAAGGAAATTCAAGAAAATTTTACAAGAGTTGTTGGTTTTTTAGTTAATGTTAAAAACTGGCACAAGGTAAGGCGTGATCAGGATTATCCTAATCGTCAGTTCTATACTGGAGGTTAATATGAAAATTATAACTCGCAATTCTACCTACGAAATTAAGGGAAATACCCTTCTTCGCAATGGCGAAGTCTATACTGATAAAATTCTTTTTCATAATAGTAACCCAGCAATTGGCGGTAGGTTGTATGTTGAATATGAAGATTCTAATGGTTGTCGTTACTATATGAATACCTCTGCAATTCAAGATGTGATAGCGGATTGAACATTGCTGGTGAACAATTCCCTACCTTTAATGCCTATAATGGCAAGGTAGCTTATGAAATTTTTGTGTCTGGTTGTGACAACCATTGTTTTGGTTGTCACAACCCAGAACTACAAAACTTTCAACATGGAACATCTGTTGAAAGATATGTTTATGAACTATATAAACGCATGAATGAAGCGCGAAATATGTTTGATATTATCGCAATCCTTGGTGGTGACTTACATAGTCAAAATGTCTTAGATGCTGCATTATTTATTATGTTTTTGCGTACTAAATTTCATGATAAAGAGTTTTGGCTATTTACTGGTTGTGAATTAGATAATTTACACGAGTATGAAAAAGATATGTTCGACGTTATAAAAACAGGTAAATACATTCAAGAACTACATCAGGAAGGGTTTCCAGCGTCAAGTAATCAAAAAATATTGCGAAAAGGCGTTGATTATTAATGAAGAAATGGTATGAAAAATGGGCTAAAAAAATAGATTTACCATAAATAAAGATAACGAAAAATTGATTTTATCTGGTCTTGTGGCAAATCAGGATAAACATGGAGCAACATTTTGTCCCTGTAAGACTGAATTAATCGCCGACAATATTTGTCCATGTGATCAAATTCGCACATTAAGAGAATGCCACTGCGGATTATTCGTAGAACTGGAAAAGAAGTAAGGAGTGTAAATAATTATTGATTAATGTATTAAATGCTGGATATGTTAAACTCTTAGACTCAATGGGTGGCGATAAGTCTATTGTCGAAGGTGCAAGAGTCTGTTTTAATACTGGGGGCAACAATCTTGCAGATCGTAAATTAATACAAATGCTTATTCGTGAGAAACATAACTCACCCCTCGAACATTGCACAATGACTTTTGAAGTTAAACTTCCGCTTTTTGTTCGTGATCACTGGGTTAGACACAGAATAGGCATGTCTTACAATATTAAATCATTGCGATATTGCGAAGCAGAACCAGAATTTTTTATTCCACAAGAGTTAAAAATAGGCTCAGAGGAATATAAGCAATGGGTTACTGCTAGTGAAAGTAGTATTAATGATTATCTTACTTGGGTGGAATGTTTTTTTAAAAAAGGTATGTCAAATTTAAGATCAAGAGAACTTGCCAGGACAAAGTTGCCAACTGAAATATATACTAAGATGATAGTTACAATGAATGCAGCAAGTTTAATTCACTTTTTGAACTTACGCGATAATGCTCATGCACAGCCTGAGACACAATTGTATGCAAAAGCATTACTTCAATTAGCTAAAAGGGTAGCTCCTGTTACTTTTACTTCGTATGAAATGTTGAAACTCAAGAGGGAGATTTAGATGCTTAGAAAATATGTAATAAAGAATATTGCTACTGGTGAATTTAGAATAAGACTATATACAAAAGAAGAAGCTATCCAGCAAATTAATAAATTACTTATATATCAACCTCATAGTAAATTTGCTATTCACGCAATAACTGAAAAGCCAGTATATGCTATAGAAGATAAACTGGTTGCTACAATTCCTGGACTTCCTGAGTATAGTGACGATGAATCTAAAGAATATATAGTTACTGCTAAGTCAAAAGATGGTCAAGACATTTTTATTATAGACTCTGGCTTAACAAAAACAGAAGCGATTAAAACTGCAAAGAAAGTAGCTTTAAAGCAGTTAGACTATCAACATGCAGTTTTATCATTGTATGGCGGTCATGCTCATGAAGTTCTTGTGGAAAATCATTATTACTTAGAGGAGTTTAAAAATAATGAAGCTATCTAATACTTACAGTATATTTAATAAATTAGCAGGAAATTATGTTAAAAAAGATGGGAAAACTCTATTAACTAAAAATGAAGCTATTACACATGCTAAGTATTTAAAAAGAAATTATCCAGAAATAGAATTCCAAGTATTTGAAATCTCCAGTTATTATCCTGTTCATATGACGACTGTTGCGAAAGTTGAGGGTATGCCAAATGCGTAAAGATTTTATAGTTACTTGCATGGATGAAAAAGACGACGAAAAGAAAATTCTACTGTTGGATTTTGGCGATAACCAATTTCAAGCAACTAGAGAAGAAGCCTTGTATTATGCTTGTGAATTAGCTAAACAATACCCTCATGTTAGCTACATGGTTATGTCTTTGCGTGGTTGTAAGCCACATAAGGTAGTACAACATGATATATTAACTGTAGAGGGACTTGAATAATGTTTGACGTTCTAGGTAGAGAAGTAAAAGAAAATGATCTAGTTCTTGGTATGGTTATTAGTCGCGATAGTGATGGTATCCGCTTTGGTGTGTCTGATGGGAAAAGCGTTACTTGGTCTACGCGTAATTGTGGGTGTACTTTTAAAAGTGTCATGAGTAATATATACCTTATCGAAAATCCATCAGAGAAAGAACTTGAAATTAAGCAACAAATTGTTTGTTTAATTGAGAAATCTAAACAAGAGCAATTAGAAAAAAACTCAAAAGAAAAGCGGTAAAGCGAATACCTACTAAAGAATTGGTTATTGGCGGTTCTTATGCTGATGATAGAGGTTGCGAATATATCTATCTTGGTAAAGGTAGTGTTTATAGTGACCATGATGATAAATTTTTAGAAGGGTATATATATTTATACAGTTTACATGATTATAATAGTGAAACTGATATTTTCACTTATTTACCTTGTGTTAATGTGTTAAAAAACCCTAGAAAATTAATTAAGGAAATAGATCCACCTCTAACTAGTTATCAATTTATTAAAAACGAATTTACTTTAATTAGCGAACACCGCCGCTTTACTCCCAATAGAACAATTAAAAGAACACTAAAATTTAAATTGGAGGGTCTTAAATAATGGAAAGCACAAATGAACTCACCAATCCTGCTGATGCACCTATAAAGCCTAAAAAACGTATAGCTAAAGCTGAACAAACTATGAACACTGCTTTAGAAATTAAAGTTAAGTATTTTGATCAGGCGTGTAAACTAGAAAAGATTGAAAAGGGCGATTGGATTGACGTTCGTTCTGCGGTTACTAAGCAATATGTGCGCGGTGAATTTTTCCTTATTCCACTTGGTTTCGCTTGCGAACTACCAACAGGATATGAAGCTCATGTTGCTCCCAGAGGTTCGACTTTTAAGAACTATGGCATTATTGAAACTAATTCTGTAGGTGTGGTTGATGAAAGCTATAAAGGTGATAACGATCAATGGTTTATGCCAGTTCTCGCTATGCGTGATGGTGTGATTTACAAGGGCGAACGTGTTGGGCAATTTCGCTTAGTAGAAAAAATGCCACCTGTTAAAATTACTGAGGTCGAACATCTTGGTAATAATGATAGGGGTGGACATGGAAGTACAGGGGTTAAGTAATATTTGATATATTATTTTCTAGTAGATTTCAACAACAAGGGACATTATTATAAATTTGGTATTGAAACTGACGAAAGCAAAGAAGTTGTTGAAAAATATCTACAAGGATTTTCCCATGATGTGCGGTTTCTAAAAGAACAAAAGGAACGCACTAGGAAAGATAGGGGTGATCGTCTGTGTCCTGTAGGGGTAATATGTTTCTGTAAGTATCAGTACGATAAATATAACACCTTTCTCAAAAATGTAACTAAGTCCAATATTGATAATCGTCACACTATAGTAATCACACAGGATGAACAAGATGGATAGATTGGCAAAACTCATTGATAATTATAATTGCGGCATAATCCCTCTTGAGCGATTACAAAGCGAACTAGAATTTGCACAATGGCAAGAGGAAACAGAGCAAGGTCGTAAGCGTGATGCTATTGTGCTGATGATAAAGAATAACATGTACAATTCTCTGAGTGTCTTAACTACTAAGACACCAGAGGAAATTGTACTTGAAGAAGAAAAGCAATCTGAAATTCTTGAAATGTTATCTAGTATTCGTGAAGTAATTGGCGATAGGGATTATAAAATTCTTACTCTCTATGTTGTTGATAAATTAACGCAACAAAGAATTGCAAAGTCCTTTAACCTGACTCAGCAACAGGTAAATAAAATTCTTCTCTATAGTATTAAGAGAAGAATTAACCAAAAGAGATGTAATTATCCTCAATATTTCACTATATTATGTAGGGAAAATTTACTGCCAAAGCAAAGTCAACTAGAAGCACGTTCACCTGAGACAAAGGGTTATCCTTTTGAATTCTTACAGAAGGTATCTGTATCTGGGAGTTGGCAAATTCGTCAGAAAAAATATGCTATAACACTTCAAAATGGCAATACTGTTAAGGGTAAAATTGGTAAACGAACATATGTTTCTAATAGTATATGTCTACTCCCTGAGTATTTTAAAGAATCCTTTCGCGATAAAAAAACTGTCTGTCCTATCTGTGATAAATGTAAGCGTCAAATATAGGGAGGATTATATTGGCAAAACAATATTCAAAACAGCAAATACATATTGATAATAAATATGATTGGACTGTTAAACAGTTATATGATTCAACAACAAGTGATAGGTTTTATGGTCAGCTTGATCATCGCCAACTAGAAGCGTATGCATGTCTTATAGGTAAACAATATAATATAATTATATTTGACGAAAAGGCAGGCTGCGGTAAAACAACTCTTGCATTCCTTGCAGGACTTAATATGCTTAGAACAGGTAAAGTTGCTAAAATTATATATATAAGAATACCAGACGAACGTGCTTTAAGATTAGGTTATGTTCCTGGTGAACTTAATGAAAAAGAAGCAATATTTATGTTTCCTGCATATGACGCACTCTTGGTTAATGGGTTACAGCCTTATGCTGTAGATACCTTAAAATCAAAAGGGTTAATTGAGTTCTGTACTGACACTACAATGCGTGGGCGTAACTTAGAAAACGCTTATGTTATTATAGATGAGCCACAAAATGCAGACCTAGAAACACTCAAATTACTACTTACACGCCTACATGATAACTGTAAGTGTGTCTTGTCTGGGCATTCTGGACAAGTGGACAGTAAGTTACCCAAATATGGCATACAAGGGTATAATGCGTTTAAAGTATATCAGGCACATTTATTACAAAAACCTTGGGCTATCAAGTGTGTCTTACCTATTAATTACAGAGGTAAAGTGTCTCGATGGGCTGACGAAGTTGACGAAACAGTAAAGTTCCTATAAAAACAAAAACAACCCCTCCAACCTCAATTAAGAGAAAGGAGGGGTTGTTTTTGTTTTTATGCCGCCAATTGTTTGATAACTTTATACGTTTTATCAAGTAAATCATGACCTATTACAATTCTTTCAAAATGTAATTCTTTAGTTCTTATAGTTGGTTTTTTAACTGTTACTACATGGTCAGCGAAGTCAGCAACAGCATTTATAACGCCCCATGTATTATTACGATGATTTGCAAGGTTATCTACCTTCAATCGTTCCCATACTTGGTAACGCTGTAGCTCAATATTCTTTTTAGCTTGGTCTGCCTTGTCTGAATCAGGAATAGGTAGAATTGTTTCAACTATCTTTTGAATTTGATCATCATTAACTTTAATACCAGCTAATACCTCTGCTTCTTTCTGTAGGGCAGTTTTATAGCTGTTAGAAATTGACAAGATGCGTTTTGCTTCGTTAATCTTCTCTTGAATATCGCCAGTGTGTCTTATTTTTACCGCACGAACTGCGGTATTGAGAGCAAAGTTAAGTGTATTCATACAAACAACTCTAATGGGCGTAAGTAATACTCTAGCACTTGAACTCCCATCGTGAGCGTTCATCATGACAATGTATTGAGCAGTATCATCACCTAATAGTTCATAATTAGGTAACTTTGCGGTCATCCAGACCTTTTTACCTTTTTGCAAACTACCTGCTGTTTCGTAAACTAGTCCATCTCCTAGTAGAGCGTCCATAAAGCTAAAGCATTCATGATTTTGAATTGGTTCATATCTACCACGAACAATACCTAGAATAGATGCGTCTGATTGACGAACTACTGCACTATAATCTTCAATCACTTGTGGTCTTGGTTCTAGTTTTCCATTTTCGACATAGCCATGATTATATACATACATATTTTGTAATTTAACTATCCAATCAAGACCTGCCACAACTAAGGCTTTATCTGATGTTGGGGCTTCTGAAACCTCAGTACCCAGACCATGCCAAGGTGTTTGTCCGAAGTAAAACATGTTTTCAAGTTCGTGCGCCATTATTGACATACCTCCCTAATAATACTACTATCACCTAATTATAACATTCATATATAATGTGGGTCAAACGTGTTTTTAATAAAAATATTAAGGGAGAAGGACTGACATCCTCTCCCTTAAAAGTGCGTATTCTATTCAAATTCGACTTCTGCGTCTGGGTCAATCACTGCTGTTCCCTCAGTATTTTGTTCTGTTTGTTGGAACATGTCAGTGCCTAATATTTCCTCAGTTTTGATTGCTTCTGTTTTAATTTCCTGAGTTACTTCTGGGACTACTGTGTCAGCAACTTCATCTATCGTAATTTCTTCGTAAGTAACTTCCCAGGGGGTAGAAGGGTAGTTGAAAAATGAGAAGTATTCTTTGATTTGTTCTAGGCGAATTTTGACATTGGTACTCTGTGCAACACCAGCAGCGCAAGCATTCTTATAAGCCTGACCTCTGTTTTTAAACCAATCAATGATATTATCAGCAGTGCGAGCAGGGTCAACCACTGGATTAAGAACAGTAAACAACATTGGAATATGCGTTGTGCGATAAATTTTCTTGCGATCTTTTTCAGCAAGTGGAATATTACCCAGATAATTTGTAATTGCTATTAATTTTTCAATCGTATTAACATGTATATCTGAGTGGATACCAGTGTCGCGCAACCACTTTGCATATGAGCCTATATTGTCGATACTTAATTCAGTTTCATCATTAAGTATCATCATAGTTGCTAGAATAACTTGATGCGAAACGAAATGCGTACGCTCTCTTGCAGTCCATGCAGCTAACTCAGACCAGAACTTCATCTTGGCAACTTGATCAACAAATTCCATTACCTCTGTTCCAATTTCTGCACGAATTTTCTCGAATTTTGTTAGTTGAGTACCATTATTAAGACGAATAAATATATCAGTAATAATATTTGGGTCTTGGTCACGACAAATTTGAAAGTCAATGCTGTAGCTTAGAATTTCATCTTGAAGATTAGGGTGAAGTTCGCTGAACAGTTTACCAGCAATTTCACAACTAAATACAGCAGGTGTTTTCTTGTCTAGGCGAAAACCATCATTGAGGAAATTTATGATTGTAGTTAAACGCTGTTTACCATCTAAGATATGTAGAACATCGTTGCGGTCTTTGTCCCAGGCAAATACTTGGGGAATAGGAAAATTAACAATAAGTGAATTGATAAATAGTGACATTTGGAATGAATTCCAAACTTCGCCGCGCTGAATCGCAAGATCAAAATTAAGTTCTCCTGCATCTGATTTGGTTTTTACTTTCCTAATAGTTAAGTTTTGGTTATTTCTGTTCATAGCTTTTTTATGAGCCATTGCTTCTACAAAATCAGGCACTTCTTCAACGAAACCAGTTGCGAGTTCCTCTGCTTCTGTATTTTCAATACCTACAGTTAGTTCTTGATCAGGGTCAATAATAAGGGTAGCTTCGCGACTTTTGATTACCTCGTTTGCTTTCTTGTTGATCATAGTAACTTTGTTGTTGTTCTTTTTAGCCATTGACAATCAACTCTCCTTTTAGCTATTCGCCACTCAATTTAGATAATCCGCATGAAAATTATAACATATGGATTTCGTTATATCAATACCCCGAAGGGGAAAATAAGCTTTTACTCTCCCCTTTGGTAAAGTTGTTTTTTTGATATTTTTATATATGAGCATTATCACTCCATTTCTTGATTTTGAACGTAGGCTATAAGTTCATCAATAGCGTTACTACCTGCACCTATGAAATAACCTCTACCCCAACCTTGCCAGTTAGGGTTAATCCTACGCATTATTGGTGTCGTGCAGCCTTTAATATATCTAGCAATTTGCATAGGAGAGAGGGTAACGTCAGATTGAACTACAAGGTGTACATGATCTTTCTTTCTAATGCCACCTGCTTTTAGCTCTGTGTCTCCAACATTACCCTCTAAGATAGTAATAGGATATTTAGTTATTGCTTGGCGAATGTATCCTATAACTTCATCAGGAATATTCTCACGCCTATACTTTTTAGTGATTACAAAATGGTAAACTATACAACATACTGAATGATTATGGTGGATAGGTTTAATCTGCATAGTTTCCTCCTTAATATAGATAGCCTATTTCTTTTGCAATCTTGGCTTGTGCCTGCATATGTGCTAGAGTGTTATCCTTAGTATCATATAGTAAATGTGCTAATTCATGTGATATTGTGTCACTTGCCCTTAGTATAAAGCGTAAATCCTCTAGGCTGATATGTTCGCTTGTCCAGTTTTTTACTGTAAAGTCACCTAATTTTAGACTTTTGCGATCTAGGTATATTTTACCTTGTGTACATACACCTTCAATAATATTATCTGGGGATTGTAACTCCTTATCATCGAACTGTGAAACTATCTTCATGGTAATGTTGCAAATATTAAATGTCTCGCCAATCTTATAATATTCCTCAATTCGACGAAGTAGGAATAATGCCCTTTTTTCTTTTAAGGTTCTTGTTCCAATATCAGTAAATTTGTGTTGTTTCTTAATATTGTCAACAAGATAAGATATATGCGGCACACTGTATTCATTAAACACTCGTTCGTATAACTCATTGACAGCAATTATACCTTTAAATCCATAGTATTCCATATTAGTGATAGTCTCTTTACTAGCATTTAATTCGTTTGGACTTACCCAGAATAACTTATTAGATTTAGCAATAGATACAATACTGTTTTTTCTTGCTCTAGGATTAATAGACTTTACTGCACTTAATACAGTGTTTTGGTTATAGTTTTCAGTAGGAGGGAAGGAGTGTTCAGTTTCATAGCTTTGTTCGTACATGTCTGTGTTGTAATTAAATATGTCTAGTTTTGGTTTAAGGACTTCGTCTTTAATTTTATTCTCTTTTGGGTTAATATATTCATCTTCATCATTGACATGAACTTTAAACATATCATCGTCAATTTCTAGTAAATCTTCGTATTCTTTTACATTAAGAATACTTGCAATGGGATGGGAAAATTCATCAATTAAGTTATTGTCAGCAAGTTTAATAAATTCGCGGTATAATTTCTTAGTATCTTTTTCAAGCTGGTCTTTAAAGTTGCGATATTTTCCATCATTAATAATCGCTTTGCGATCTGGCGCTTTTAAATTACCTGCATTTTGTTTTAATATGATATTGCCTGAGACACCTGTTAGCCACTCTTTGCATACTTCTCTGTTTTCATAGTAAACCATGCAATCATATCCCCATTCCAGAGGGGTTAAATATGCTGTATATAATTTATTATCAAAGGTTTTAATGAAATCTGTTGTTCCATCTATATTTGATAAATCTTTCTTAAAAACGAGAGTATTATTAACATAACAATTCATAGGCAGTAATGACGCAGAGTATTTTAAGAAGTTTGTTATTTCTTCGATATTTTCCTCAATTTTTTCACCCTGTATAGTTACCTCAAAGCCTTGTGAATAGTCAGTTTCTTCTTTGTATGAATATGTTAAATTACGTTCTTGTAACATTTTAGCTACATTAAGATTAACTGACCATTTATGTGAGCGAACTTTGATAATGTCTGCTACTGTATAGACTGAGGTAAATCCTTCGCCAAACCCTTCGTTTGTACTGTCCCAAGCTGACCTATCTATAGTAAATAGTTCGTCTGGGTCTTTACAACCAACCCCATCATCAATAATTGTTAGGTAATTATCTTTAATGAAGCAATGGATTGTCTTGGCTTTTGCACGTTGGCAGTTCTGGAGAAGTTCACTAACAACTGAGGTTATAGAATTATAGACTACACCTTGACGAATCTTGGCGAGCCTACTAACTACATCTGAGGTAATTTGTCTTGTATTCATTCTCTATCACTCCATCTAAATTGTTTGAAACTACACTCATCTACACGCCAGGGTATTTTATTAATTAGATAATTGAGCATTTCTACATGAGACATACCATCCCAGAAATCAACTGATTGGTCGAACGTAGACATATTTTTACGATAGAAAAAATCATAGACCTTGACAATTGATCGTGTAGGATTGTAGATGTATATTTCTAATCCGCAATAATCATATATTTGATTGAGTGTCAGAAGATAACCTGCATTAGAATTTTCTTCATCAAGCTTAATATAAAGTGTATCTGTAGTATCAGAATTATTATTTTTTAAAATACAATCTCTTGTAATTGGCATAAATTACTCCTCCTTGAATCTAGCTGCGCAGTAAAACTACAATTATTATATAGTAATTTTACCACGCATGTCAAAGATTAGTAATTACATAGTTAGCGCAAAAGATAACACTTTTACAAATTTCTCTTTAGGTGCATTTAATGGGAGAATAAAAGAAACTCCCTTATATGTGTAAGTGATAGTGCTGTTCTTAATATCAAGTTTTACTCTCATATTCGCCACTCCTTTTAATACAGTGGTAAGTGTTTGCCAGACACTTTCACCTTAGAATGAAATTTCTTCTTCGTCTGGTGTTTCGCTTGGTAATTCTAATCTATTCTGTGAAGTGTTCTGATTAGGACTGTCCATCACTACACAACTAGTAGCATTAATAAATAAATTAATACCATTCTTATATTCGCCTGTAGCTCTATCTGTAGATTCCCAAATGCGAGGACGAATATTATCTGTTGTTATAGCAACTAATCTACCTTTACTGAGTATTTTACCTACTCCTGACAACTTACCCCAACATGACACATCAAAGTCAACATCACCGCCAAAATCTTGAGATATACGAATAGGAAAGTTGGTTACATATTTAATGTTGGTGAGGTTAGGTCGATTAGTGTCTGTGACTTTTACAGTTTTATTATCTTTGTTGACACCTACTTCCATTATAGTAGGATTAGTTAGTAAACGTCCTATTAGTGTTATTTGAATAAGGTTTTTAGCTTTTGACATTGGATTACTCCTCCTTGTCCTCATAGGGACTAAAGTTATTATTAATTAATAAACACTCCGCAGGAGAATATATTTTAATAAGTATTGAATCTGCAAAATACAATTTAATTTGACTCCGCAAGACTGCGGAGCGACAATAAAACAAAAAAGGAGGGACTAGTTTAATAACTAGTCCCTTATAATTAGTAGAATTTTATTTGCCCTCCTTATCTACCTTGTAGAATGCTATCCTAGTGCCTAATTCAGAGTCAAGATAATAGAGAGAAGCGTTAATACTTTTCTCCATGTACTCAATAGTTGTATGGTTACATATGCCCCAAAACACCACCCATTAGCGATATGTCGAGGGTTTACTTTATTCCCAACTATATAACCTCTCCATTCCCCTTTGGCACGTATAGTAGCCTTTACCTGTGCTTTTGTGACTTTAATCATTTATGTAATTCCCCCTAATTTTAATATTAAAATAAAAAGAGACTAGTTTAAACACTAGTCTCTTTGTTGGGTAAGGTTTTTGTTGTTTTGTTTTATATCATACCTTACTAAGCCCTTTTTATAGTTATAATCTGTAACGCCGAAATCTAAAGCATCAACAACTGCGACACTTATTCTATAGCCATTCGCTTTTTCTGTTGACCTTGCTCGTTCAATTGCTTCTGTCATAGAGCAGCCTGCACAATTTTTTAACCAATTACCATCAACTGTCGAATCACTGTTTACATTTCCAACTACTAATAACGAATACCTTTTGTTCATTAATCATTCCTCCTATATAATTAATATTTGACACTTATGATTCTTTCGCGCTCATAGCCTTTTAACTTTCCTTCGGCAGCATGGCAGCGGATTTTTATATGCTCGTCGGTCATTTCCATAACAGATATGACCGAATATTTCTCATTGCAAATCTTTTTAAATTCGGCATCGACAGTGTCATAGGCTGCTTTCCTGGCAGCGGTACGAGGTCTATTAACGACATGATCTTCCATGCAGTTATAGCGAGCAATACCTTCGCTGTCGCGCCCTGCATGTACTCTGTAATCCTCAAAATCGTCTAATACTTCTAAATCTGTAAAGCTGCAATCTAAATTTTCGTTAATCCACCTTAGAACGCTGTTCTTTCCATATGAAACTCTTCTAGTTTCTTCAAAGTAAATATCAATATACTTTTCGCTTTTTCCACCATAAGTTGATATAATATCAGCGTATATATGCAATCCCCAATCATTATCTGGATTGTCTCTCTGTTCTATTTTTGTCTGTAAATGCTGTTTAAGGCATCTTTTAATTTCAAGATATATCTTTTTGCCTTTATCGTTGGTAAATACTGTTCGGCATCTATAGTTACCGATGTCGCTATAAGGATGTATTTCATAGCTCATTCCTGCACCTTCCATAAGTAAAACACGTTGTTTCATATTAATTACCCTCCTTAGTATTTTCCATATTAGGGCGAATATAGCTAGAATCTTCAAATTGATTGTCAGCTTTTAATATTGCTTTTTTCGCTAATTTACTATAGCGATATAGGTTATCGTAAGGATGATAAAACAAGCCTAAAATAAAACTACTATCAGGCTTTAAGCTTGCCCATCCTCCAATTTGTTCGCCATAATATTTTTGTCCTTCTTTGACAATTTCTATTTTATCGCCAAAAGTCAATATTGCTTCACCATTAATTAATACTTGTGCTTCACCTTGTGTTACACTATGTCGAATCCGTTTTACCTCAATAATCATTTGCTATTCCTCCAGTTATTAATTTTAAAAATAAAAAGAGACTAGTTAATTACTAATCTCTTTGTTGCTATTGATTATTTCCGCTAACTCTGTCATATGTGACGCAAGCAAATTGTCAAATTCATATTGTTTTCTCTGTGCAAACATTAATGCTTCTTCCTTAGTTTTGAAAATTATAGTTTCAGGCTTAAATATTTTATCCATAAAATAGGAATTGCTACAATAATTATAATTGTCGTTTGCGTTAACGAAAACCTCATATTTATCACGCTTCTTATTTGGTCTATCTTTTACTACTATTTTTATAGAGTGTTTTGGTGTATCAAATCTATATGCAATCCATAGATTATGACCATATGCGGTATCTTCTTTAATTTTCCATGTTGGAACACTTGTATAGTATTTTTGAATACTTTTAAGGTATTCTATTTCCTTTTGTATTTCATCTCTTTTACTGTTGACCTTTTGTTTAGCTTCTTCTAATTCCCAAGTTTCATCATATAGTTTGTTGTCTACTTCTTTTAGTTCTTTAATTCTGTTTTCTAGTTTAGTCATTTTAAACTCCTCCAATTATAAATTTGAAATATAAATACCGCGATAGCGGAAAAAAAAAGAGACTAGCTCGTTACTAGTCTCTTGATCATTTATATAGTTAAATAATTTCTTTAATTTTTGCCCTTCGGATAAATTCAATTTCAGCAGCATTATGAGCGCAATCTGCCGATAAATTACGAATCGCTATTTTCTGGATTGTTTGTTCTTTCTCAACACTCTCAGCAAGTCGATATGATTTTTCACAAAGTTCAAGTATAGCTTGATCTGCTTCTTTAAGGTTACGAATTTCATTTTTAAGATCACGAATATCTTCTTTAAGTTCAGTTTTCATGGAACTTATCTCGGTTTTAATGGAACTCATCTCAGTTTTAATGGAACTTATCTCAGTTTTCATATCTGATTTTATAGAAGCTATATCTGATTCCATACTTACTAATTTTGTAAATATTTTATCTAACAGTTCTTCGCTCATATGAATCACTCCTCATTATTTATTATATCATAGTTTTGAATGGTTTGACTTGGCTCTTTAGGTTTTGAGTCAAGCATTATTATATTATTAACATTGATATAATTATTGATTCCTGACTTATTGTTTGCGTTCCATGTTTTCTGTGAAAAATCACTTGATGTAACACACACTAAGCGTCCAATTGATAGGTTTTTAACAGCTACTTCTGCTAATTGATTCCACGCAGCACATTCAAATGATATAGTTTCTTTAGTACCATTTGTACTCCTGTTAGTCAGTATGCGAAAATTTGTCACCTGACTGTTTTTATTATTTCTAAAAGTTGGTTCATTAGCTACCCTTCCAATAACTGTAAGTTGTACCATTTGCATCCTTATTGACATGTGTGTGATCTACTCCTTTTAGCTTAAATTTAAAAAAAAAATCCTACGAAGTAGAAAATAGACATAATTAGTCGCTCATAAGCAGGAAATTTTAACTAGTTGTCGAATACTCTATAAAAATAAATATGGTCTACCAGGACGGTAATCCTGGTAGACCTACCTGTTGACTGTAAGACGCAGCCAGCAAGTTACCTGTTGACTGAAACAAGCAGCCAACAAGCTTGGATATACATTTGTATATTATTATATATAAGTGTATTCGATTTTGCAAGTCAAAATCCTGCTTTTAACAGTTAACAGGCACAGAATTTTTCTGTGTCTGTTTTTAATTAAAAAGTGTTTGTAAAAGTGTTTGTAAAGTAATAAGAGATAACAAACACATTGACTAGTGAAACTTACATATTTATCACGTTGAATAATCCCATAAAAAGAGAAAAGGTCTACCAGGATTAGCCGTCCCGATAGACCTACCTGTTGGCCTGTCCACACTAACAGACAACAGCTTGCACACGCGCGCACACTTAAAAGATCGAATACATATTAAATTATACTTTATTGTGTTCGACATTGCAAGCTGAATTCCTGCTAGTGACAGCCAACAGGCATAGATTTTTTTCTATGTCTCTTTTAATTTCTTGAAAATTAAAAGGAGTTGGAGAAATTATGGCAGAAATGAGATTTTTTAAAGCGAATGAAATCGATGATCAAATATTTTATCAAGTCCCTAAATCATTATTCAATAACCCTCGGTATCAAGAAAATAAGGACTTGAAACGCAAAGCCTTAAGTCTTGAAGGTAAAATGGTTTATTCTATTTTAAGAGATAGGATGAATCTTTCACTAAAAAACGGATGGATTAATGAAAATGATGAAGTTTTTCTGAAATTCAAGCGATCAGACTTAATGCAACTTCTTGAGTGTGGTTGGGAAAAAATAACGAAAGTCATGAAAGAACTTAACGATTATGAATTGATTTATGAAAAAAAATTAGGGCGTGGCATGACCAATGAAATTTACATTTGCCATGTTAAATTAAAAGAAAAAACACCTTCCAGCCCAGTAAATTCAACAGAAAACAATAGAACTTCGAAAATCGAAGAACAAGAACTTCGAAAATCGAAGAACAAGAACTTCGAAAATCGTAGTTCAAGAACTTCGAAAATCGAAGGCTATAGTAATACTGATATTAGTAATACTGATATTAGTAATACTGATATTAATAAAACAACAACAACAAAAGCTGCTGTTGTTGTTCCTTCGGCTACGCCTGTAGAGACGGACAAGCATAATAAAGTTATCGCCAAAGCAGAAGCTTGCGGCGTTAAAAAAACTACTGTCAAAAAACATATTAAACAAAAAGGATTATCCGCTGTTGCAGATCAAGTTACTAATTTAGAAAAAGCTATTGCCGAAGGTATTAAAAATAGAAAGCCAATATTAAGCCCTGGTGCATGGTTACATACTGCATTACAAGAAGGATTTGTAGATACTAAGACTATTCGCGATCAAGAGAAAGCAATAGCGCAAGAGAAAGCTGCTGATATGCGGAAAGCTGCGGAGGAAATTTTATTAGCTGAAAGCGAACAATTCTTGCCTATTGATTATTCTACTAGCTTGTTTGCAATGAGAGCACCATTAGGTGTATTACAGGCTGTCTAGCGAATGGTTTCTTGCTATTCATCTTCGATCAGATCAGCAGTTGCTTTTTAACTTCATCTTGGTTATCGAAACGATCTGTAGTGCCGTTTTTAGCTCCATCACAAGGTTTTTATTACTGATACATAGTTTTACTTGTCCAACGTATTAAAAGACTTGTATTGGCTGTTTGCTTGTTTATATTCTTCGTCTAATTGCTTTGATAATTTGTAGAATGTATTTTTTTTCACGTCTGCTTTTTCCATAGCTTTAACTGCGGTAATGTAACCTTTCTTCCATTCCAGGTAGGCATTGCGTAGCTGTTCTGTGATCTTAGCTTTCGGTCTGCCGAAGTTTTGTTTCTTGGCTAGGGCTAAATCAATTCCTTCGCGCTGCCGTTGTAGTAATTTATTTCTTTCCTGTTCGGCAAGATAACTGAGTAAACTAAGAAATTGATCTTCCATGAGTTTACCAATGTCACCCATTGCTTTAAACTTCCGACTATCGAAAAGACTCTCTTGATCTAATATGACAATGTCAGCTTGTAGATCGCGAGTGATTTCTTTCCACTCCTTAATAATTCCCTCGTAGTTTCTCCCCAGCCGATCTAAGGAGTCGATATAGATTAAGTCACCTTCTCTAATGATACGCTTCATAGCTTGGTATTCTGGTCGATCAAAGTCTTTGCCGCTTTGTTTGTCTACAAAGATAAAGCGTTCTAGTATACCTAATTCTTTTAGTTTTTTAATTTGTCTTTCTGGATTTTGACTTCGATCTGAAACACGCACATACCCCATTTCCATTTTTTTGCTCCGATCAATAAAAATAAGAATACTTGTATTAATTATATCGTTTATGTTTGTAAAGTCCTATACTTTTACAAACATGTTTGTAAAGTCGATTTATACACATTTACAAACGCAAAAAAGGGGCGTTTGTAAAGTACACTTTTACAAACACTTTCACAAGAAAAAATAGAGACTAGCAAGTGCTAGTCCCTGTATGTTTTCCAATGTTTTACTGTTACGGTTTTGAATTTACCATTTGAATATAATTTTACTTCACCATTAGTTTCATTAAAAACATAAATCCCTTCAAAAGCCCTAAGATGAATTTCGTTCACTCCGATGCGTATTGCTTTAGAATAATTGTCCTTGTCAATATAATAAGTTGCTGCTTCATCGTCGTTCCAATCTATGTGTAACATTTCTTGTTGTTGCATTTGATTCACTCCTGGTAGTTAGTCCTTTGTTAATATAAGTTTTTGAAGATGTTCTTCTCGCCTTCTTCGATTTTGCGATATGTGTTCTCGCAAGCCTTAATCATAGCTTGATTTGCTTCTTTGAGGTTACGAATATCTTCTTTAGTAGCCATATTGGATTCGATAAAAGTAATTCGTGACTCCATAGAGTTAATCTTTGAGTCCATAGAATTAATTCGTGAGTCCATAGAATTAATTTTTGATTCCATAGATATTAGCTTTTCAAATATTTTGGTTAACATTTCTTCTTGTTGCATTTGATGCACTCCTAGTTATTAATAATACTAGTTTCAACACAAGAGACTAGCATTATACTAGTCTCTTGTATTGGTTAATTAAGCTGTCTCTCTTTTTTCTCTTTCGTCTTTAAGTAAATCGATTTCAACAGCATTTTGCGTACAATCCACTGTCAGTCTGCGTAACCATGCTGAATGAAGCTTTTGTTCTTTTTGTATATTCTCAACTTCTTGATATGTTTTCTCGCAAATCTTAATTATAGCTTGATCTGCTTCTTTAAGGTGGCGAACATCTTCTTTAAGATCGCGAATATCTTCTTTGGTAGCCATATTTTGTTTAATATCTTTAACTTCTGATTCCATAGAATTAATTCGTGATTCCATAGAGTTAATCTTTGATTCCATAGATACTAGCTTTTCAAATATTTTGGTTAGCATTTCTTCTTGCACATTGACCATCTCCTTAATATTAATTATACCATACACATCCTGCGGAGCAGAAAATAATTATCATACTTGCTGAGATGTACCTCTCGCTATATTTGCTAGACGCTCCTCTACTTCTTTTAGTTCTTCTTCATCTAATTCTTCAAGGAACTTTTTGGTATCCTGCCATTCTTCTGCATTTTTCTCTGCATTCTCATATTCAATTAAGGCTGCTTCGACAGCGGCTACTATGCTTTTCTCTGTCATTCCCCTGCCACGCCATATACTGCGTCTACCTCCATCACATACCACCTTGACAATTGCAGGGTCATGGTATTCTGTCCAGCTATTGCAATGCGTTATTCATTTTTGTAATTCCTTTTGTAGTTTTTCAGCAATCCAACTACGAACCATAGTTTGATATGGAATATCTTTTTTAGCTGCTATTTCTTTTAATGATTCAATTTGATTATTTCTTAGACGTATTGTGATAGGTCGTAAATTCTTTTGTAGAGCAGGGTCAAGTGTTACTTCTATTTCCTTAGTTTCGTCAATGAGTTCGACAGTATTAGCGGTAGACCAGAATTCTACTTCTTCTTCCAGGTTGTTAAATTTAATTTCTTTAGTCACTATATACCCCTCCTGTTTTTGTAGTAATATCGCTTTTCTTCTTGCTCCATTTCTCTAGCTGTGATGATCGTAATTTCATTTATGTTCTCAATTTCATATACTACGACTAACAATCTTCCTTGATCAGTCTCACCATATGCTAAGTATCGTCGTTTATTGTTAGCGACAATTTTAGAGACTTTGTATACTGGATAATTCCAGAATACTTCCTCTGCTTCATACTTATCTACGTTGTGTTTCCAGTCAGCATGCCAGGATTTAATAAAGTTGATTGTTTTGATTCGCAAGTAATGTACCATTTGATCACAACCTCTGCTATTATAGTTTATCATTTTGTATGTACAATGTAAATACATTAAAATAAACCCTGCGAAGCAGAAATATTTCAAGTTAAAAGTTAATAATTTATGAAAATAAAAATAAAAATTGACAAAACTTGTTGACTAAAATACGTTTTTTTGCACTATAGTATAGGGATTAATTCAAAGGTAGAAAGAAGGTGAAAACATGACAGATGAGGAGATATTGAATGCTAGACCTAAATATAATCGTAATGGAGGATGTAATAAAAAGCCTGGAAGAAAGAGAGCAAAACCTTTAAAATTAAAGCCTAGAGAGGATAAGTTTGTACAGGTATTTCTTGATACAGGAAGTCAAAGTATTGCTAAGAAAGAAGCAGGATATAGTAAAGATTACCAACCTCTAGGTAATAAGGATATTGCTAAGGCTGTGACTGAAAAAAGACAAGAATTATGGGATAAATTTGTAGAAAATGCAGAAGAAGCAATACAAATACAATTAATGATTATGAGAAGCGATAGCGCAAGCTATAAGACTAGACTTGATGCTACCAACAGCGTACTTGATAGGGCTGGATTAAAGCCTGCTGAAAGGAAGGAAATCACTGGTGCAGATGGAGGTGCTGTACAAGTTGAGAACAAGGTTACTGCTGAGATGGCTCAAAGAGCTAGGATGCTATTGGTGGAGAAAGGTGAAATATAGTGCTTGCTCCTAAGACCCCCTAGTTTATCTAGGGGGATATTTATTGAAACCATCGTCGTAACCCTCGTAACCCTCGTAACCCTCGTAACCCTCGTAACCTCTCGTACTACCTAGGGGTGGGGCTTCTATATGTGTACCCCTATGAAGCTTACCCCACCCCCAATATAAACAAGCTTACTCAAAAATATTTTTCTCATATTTAATTCCCCAAAAAAATTTTTTACAAATTTTAGCACAAACCTATTTAGACTTTGAAAATAAAAACGACTATATAATCTGTAAAGTGGGCGAAGTGGAGGAAATAAAACTTAATGAAATCTAATTTACCTGTTCAAAATCAACCTTCAATATATATACTAGTTCATGTTAATTTTGGGATGGTATTGTCTGTTTATAATAATTTGCGAAGTGCTAAATTTCGTAAAAATCAACTTGCTAAAGGTAAATACAAAATCCTAAAAGTAACTGGTGTGGAGGAAATTACTTGTGACTAAAAATTTTATTCATCACAATTGCTCGAACTTACCACCTGTAGCGGAAATATATCACGAGATCTCAACAAATGAATTTTTATTTAGAATTGGTGATTATATCGTGCTTGAGGTAGATTATTGCCCTTATTGTGGCAATAAATTAAGTATCGAAATGTGATTTTAATAAAAAATCAAGGGGATAAATAAATGTATATTACACTTGAAACACTATTTTTTCTTTGGTTCGTAGGTGGTATAGTTTTCGCGTATATTGTAAAAAAATACTTGGACTTTGAAGATGAAAGCATAACTAAATAATCCTTAATATGAGTATCATTCTTTACATATGGCTTTTTGTATGGCTTTTTCTCTGTATTTTAGTAAACATTAACAAAGGAAGTGATTAATTTATGAGATGTTGTAATCGAGACATGACCTATACCTATGAGTATAACGAAAATCCAATACCAATTACCACAATTCGCAGTAAATGTCCAGGTTGTGGGCGTGTAGCTGTTACCAGTGTTCGTGGTAGGCATATTGATGATGTACTTATCACTGAAAACATAGAGGAATAATGACAAGAATATGTCCAGAATGCAAATAAAAAAGACGTAAAAAAAATTTAAAAAAATATTTTAAATTTTTTTCTAAAACAGGTTGTATTTTGGGGTAGTTTTTCACTATAGTATGTAATGTGTTAATTTGTATTATATATATTATATATTAGTAATATCTCTCGAACAGTGATAACTAAACAAGGGGAGACGAAGGGATAACCCTTGATGGAAAATTATAGAAAATAGTAATAGAATTGCTTTATTCCCTCAACTTTCCCCTAATTTGATAGTGTTGGGACGTAGCAGACCACAGATGCATATGTGGTAAATCAATGGCAGGCTACGACGAAAGGACAGCGAAGAACATTCATTAAGTAATGATTGGATAGAATGTGGAGGGGCTGTTACTACCATAGGTAGATTAGCTACTTGTGGAGACTCAACGAACGCTGGGAGAATAATCTGTGTTCCCTTTGCGGTTGGTGGTTAAATCGCAAAATAACAAAAAGGAGAAACAATGCCGCCAGAAGTAAGCGAAATTGAAATGATTGCTAAAGCCTATGAATTAGGCGAGAAGTCAATCATAGATTTTAGACGCTTATTCCTACCCTCTGATGATGATGTAGAACCAGCTTGGTTTCACTACAAATGGGATAAAATTCTAAGGGAAGGTAATAAGCATTATGCTATTGAAGCCTTTCGTGAGAGTGCAAAGTCTCAGATAGTAATTAGAGGGTTTTCACTCTATCGACTTGTATATCCAGTTTTACATCAATCATATATCGTTCTTTTAAAGGCGAATCAAACAGAAGCAAGTAAGAAACTAAAAGAAGTATCAACTGAATATCAAACTAACCCTTGGCTCTGCTCAAACCTTGTTAAAATTAACGAGGACAATGGCAGAGCTTTTGATTTGGACGTTAAGGATAAGCATGGAAAAGTCATTAACATACGAATCGAAGCCTATGGTAAAGGTGCAAGTATTCGCGGTATTTCATATTTTAACAAGCGTCCTCATATCATCATTGCTGACGACTTACAAGACTTAAAAGATAGTCAATCTGAGACAATTCAAAAGGACGATTGGAACTGGTTTACATCTGACGTAATATTCCTTGGCAAGAGAACACGCATATTTATGATTGGTAACAATCTAGGGTCTGCCTGTTTAATAGAAAGGGTAGCAGATGGTGCAAAAAGCTTAAAATTTGAGTTTGATCGAATACCTATATTAGATGCAACAGGTAAGTCTAATTGGGAAACATTTTGGTCTACTGAAAGTATTTTTGAAGAACGCGAAGGCTACAGAAAAGAAGGACTTATATCTAACTGGACAAGAGAAAAAATGTGTATTGCAGTTGCTCCTGAGAAGCAAATATTCAAGAAAGAGTATTTCAAGTATTATAATCTAAAGGATTTAGATTTAACCAAGCTATCTGTTTACACTATTGTTGACTTGGCTATAAGTCAATCTGATAAAGCTGATTTTACTTCAATTTGTACAATTGGGGTAAATACTGAAAATCACTGGTTTATACTTGATATTGACTATGAAAGATATAACCCTAGCGAACAAGTTGATCATGTATTTAATGCTGTTCGCAAATGGAAACCTATATGTGTTGGCGTAGAAAAGGTTGCTTACCAAGCAAGTTTTGAGCATTATCTTTATAAAGAAATGCCTATGCGTAATGTGTTCTTTCGTATACAACCACTCGAACATGCTAAAAAGAAGGAAGTTCGTATTGAGACTATGCAGCCACGCTTTGTAGCTGGCACTGTTTGGTTTCCTTATGAAGCTATGTTCTTAGCTGAGTTAGAGCAAGAGTTGTTAACTTTCCCTAAATGCTTACATGATGATTTAATTGATAGTTTAGCATATATGGAACAAATAGCATTGCCGCCTGTTGGTGGGTGGGGTAGTTCAAGCGATATAGATATTCCATATGCAGGGGCTATGTAGGAGGTGGCTAAGTTATATTGGACGATAATGATTTAGAAGAATATATAAAACAACGACTTAACGAAGATATTGCTGACTGCGAAAATTATCAGGCAAGTATAATTAAACCTGCGATTAGGCGCAGGTATGAAAAATACTACGCTGACGAAAATCATTATAAAAAGTTATTCCCTAAAATATCTAAGTCTAGCAACTTAGTTGACACTAGCGTTGCAGATACAATTGAATGGGCATTACCTTCACTTATGCGTCAGTTTTTAGGAACAGAAAACCCCTGTATAATTACAGGGGTTTACGACAATGATCAACGTAATGCTGAAATTATGCAAGACTTGATTACCTATCAATTAATGCGTAATAATAATTCATTCCTCACTTTCTATAATTGGTTTAAAGATGCAATGATTACTGGTTTAGGTGTAGTTAAATGTAGTTGGGATAGAGAAGAAAAGGTTCAACAAGAAGCTGTCGTTGTTAATTATCAAAACTACATTAATATTGTAAATAACCCAAACCCTAATTTTACTGTAGTTGGTGCTGAATCTGCTGACGAATTTGGCAATATGAAAGTTACCTTTGAAAGCACCTTTTATTCCAAAAACTCTCCTAAAGTTGAGAATATACTTATTTCAGAATTTTTGTTTCCATCGAACTGTAAAAATCTTATTGATGCTCATTTTGTCGCCCATAAAAAGAAGGTAACTATGAGTTATCTTCGACAAAAGGAAAAAGAGGGCGTGTATACTAACATCAATATGATCAAACCGCAAAACCACCATGCTATTGAGGATGATTTAGAACAGGAAATGAACGATAATTATTCGTTAGGTTTTTATCGTCAGTCAATGGAAGAAGCAAGGCGCGAAGTGGTTTTATATGAGTGTTATGTCAAAATAGACATTAACCAAGATGGTATACTTGAAGATATGATTATTACAAAATGCGAAGATGTTATTCTTCGTATGGAGGAAAATGTCTTTGGCAGACATCCATTTTTTAATTTATCCCCTGTTCGTGATCCACATAGAATATTTCCTAAACGCAGTTTCGCGGAAATGATTGGTCAATTACAGGACTTGAAAACCGCTTTAATTCGTCAAATTATGATTAATATAGCACTTAGTAATGACCCAAGAGTTATTATGAGTGAAGATGCTTTAAATATTGATGATTATATTCAAGGACGCTCTGTTATTCGCAAGAAGCCTGGATATGCAATGAGTGATGTTGTTATGCCTGTGCCAATTCAACCACTTCATCCCTGGACATTTCAATTCCTAGAATATGTCGAGGGACAGAAAGAAAACAGAACTGGTATAACTCGTTATAATCAAGGGCTAGATGGTTCAAGTCTTAATAAGACTGCAACTGGAATTTCTGCGATAATGTCTGCGTCAAACCAAAGGCTTGAATTAATTGCGCGAATGTTTGCTGAGACAGGTATCTCAGAATTATTTCGCTTCATTATTTCTCTTAATCAGAAGTTTATAGATAAGGCTACTGTTGTTCGTATTACTGATAGAGAACTAACTATAACCCCAGACGATTTAGCTGGCGAAATGGATTTAGTTGTTAGTGCAGGTGTCTCTACAAAAGAGCAGAACATGATGATTTTACAAACCTTAATGACAGCTATTTTGCAAGTAACTCAGTCTGGAATACCTGTTGCTACTCCAACTAATGTATTTAATTTAATGAAGAAATGGATGGTTGAAGCAGGTATTAAAAACACTGGTGACTACTTAACTGACCCTGCTGTTGTTCAGCAGCGTATGATGGTTGATATGCAGTTGCGTCAACAAGTGCTTGCTACCTTGCCATTACCTATTCAGCAGGAGTATATGGCTACTGGTACATTAAGACCAGAAATTATGCAGCAGTTATCACCAGAAATTCAGCAAATTCTAGGAGGATTTAATTTTGGAACAATCACGCAAGGAAGTGCTACTCAGGGAACTGGAACAGGCGAATTTGGTGGAGGTGCTACTGGCGTATCTGGAGGGCTGGCTACAGGCGTATCAGGCATGGATAATCGCAAACCTAAAGGGATGCAACCAAGCAGACCTGAATCAATGGCGTAGTCTATTAGTTGCTAGTGATTCTTTTAGGTCTAAACTAATGGCTGATATTTCAAGGCGTGATGAAGATAAGCAGGAACTTCAACTTTTATATGAAAACGAAGAAGAAGATGCTAAACCTGACAATTCTGATGAATATTGGTCATAGGAGATATTAATGCTAAAACTACCTAAAAGTGTAAAAGTTGCAGGTTTCACCTATAAAATTATACCTGTAGCAAGCAAAGATGAAGTTGAAAATGAAGTAAAAGGTGCTTGTGGCTATGTTGATTTTCGCAAACAAGAAATTATTATCTGTACCGCATATTCTAACGAACGTCAATTAGAAACATTACTGCACGAAATTCTTCATACTGTACATTTTCATTACCATATTGAAAGTGTTGTTAGTGACCCTGATATTGAGGAACACCTTACTACGAAAGTGTCAGAAGGTATTTTCCAAGTATTCAAAGATAATCCAGAAGTTCTCCCCTTATTTAAAAGAGTGTAGTATAACTGCACTCTTTTGTTTTTTATATAATATTAATTTAGCTAATTGGGAACAAGCCCTTGGTAGCACTCCCATAGCATATAAATGGAGGAAATAATGAAAGAAACTCTGCAATTTGATTTACAACTATTTAATGATGGTGTACAACCTAATGCGGACACACCAGAAGGACAAACAGTAGAACAAGCAGTAGAACAAGCAGCAGAAACTGCCCCTGCTGAACAAACACCTGCGGCAGAGGGTAATAAAGCACCTAAGTTTGAATTTTCGCTTGATGAAAATGGAAATCTTATTTGGAATGATGAATTTGCGACTGAGGAAGAAACTACTCAACAACAAGAATTCTATACACCAGAAGAAATTCAACAGATTGGGATTGATAAGTTAGACCCTAATAAAATCCCTCCTGAGTTAGTGCCATTTTACAAGCATATGCAAGCAGATTATACTCGCAAGACCCAAGAACTTAGCAATAAGTCAAAAGACCTGGAAACTAAGATTGCAGAACTTAACAATCCAAAGCCACAAGAAGCACCAAAGGTAGAAGTACCTACACAACAGGTTGACCCTACTCAACAGCAGCGTCAATACTATGAACATGTTTTTAATATAGCTAGGGAAAATGTTGAGAAAGCACTTGGGCAACCATTTGATGAAATTAGCACTTTACATCAAGTGGCGTTAGCTGACGAAGTTGCTAGTATTAAGGCTTATGTGGTTCAAGAACAAATGCGCCAACAACAACTTAATCAGGTTATTGGTAAGTATTCTATAGACCCTGAGTGGCAAGCCATTCAAGAATATTCTAAGAAAGTCTTAAACACACTTCCTTACGAACATTCTTTTGTTATTCGCCAAAGACTTGAAAGTGGCGATATAGGTTTCTTAGATCAATTTCTTACCACTAGTAGAGAAGAATACTATAAGACTAAAAACCCTACCCCACCACAAACAATTCAAACAACAGTTAAGCCTGTCGTGAAGCCACCAGTAGTCGAAGCAGCAGGAACAGGCGTAACAACCCCTGACCTAAAAAACTTTGATACTAAGAAATTAGGGCGAATGACTAATGATGCTCAAGCTGACATGTTTGTGAGATTAGGGTTAACTAATTTATAAGATTTATAATGGAGGAATCCCATAATGGCTGATACAATTATGATGAAAAATGCAAACAGGGAAGATTTAATTGATATTATTACTAATATCTCCCCTGACGAAAACTTTCTACAAGGTAAATTTGGGCGCACTACTGTACAAGGTATGTCTCACGATTGGTTATGTGACAGCATTAGACCTGCTGGCTCTAATCGCCAAAAGGAAGATGCTGACTTTGCGACAGCAGAAGGTGTTGCTCGTATTCGTATGAACAACTATATTCAACATTTTATGGTTGGTTATAAGGTTACTGACGCGCAAGAAGCTGTATTGAAAGCTGGCGTAAAATCTGAGGTTGCATATCAAATGGTAAAAGCGTCCAAAGAACTTTCTCGCGACCTTGAATATGCAATAGTTAGAAATGAAAAAGCTATTGCTGGTGTTGCGAATCAAGGTGGACAATTTGGCGGCGTTCGTTACTTTAATGGTGGTGACGCTGTTCCGCTAAGTCAAACATCTGGCACTATCAAGTTTGCTAATCACAAGTTACAAACTGGCGGTGCTGTAGTTTTCCATATTCCAACTGGTGGAACTATGCCAGAAGGATTAGTGGCTAATAAATTGTATTTTGTGCGTGTTGTTAATGACGAATCCTTTAAGATTTACACCACACCACAAGATGCACAAAGCGATACTTCACCTATTGTACCTAAAGATAATGGCACTAAGGTAAATGTTACTCGCTCTAACGTAATTTCTTTAAATGGCGCACTCACTGAGGACGCTTTAAATAATATTATGGAAATGTGCTGGAAACAAGGTGCTAAAATTGAGAGTGCTGTTATGTCTGGTAAAAATAAGCGGACTGTATCTAGCTTTACCGCTGGCGTTCAAAAGATTGCTGATATGGGTGAAACCAAGCGCAAAGCTGTCGTTGACGTATGGGAAACAGATTTTGGTCTTATTAACCTAGAAGCCCATCGTCAGGCAGACGATGATCGTATTGACTTTTTCGAGTATCAATATTGGAAACTGGCTTTCCTCAAACCTTTCGCTGTTGAAGATGTACCGCGCAAAGGTACTTATACTGAAAAGGTTATTACTGGCATGGTGACTATTGAAAACAGAAGTCCTGTGTCTAATGGTACTGTAATTGGTATAGCATAATTAACTGAGGGAAGGTGTTAAGCCTTCCCTCTTTTTTTTATATCTAAAGAGGGAGGAAACATATGAGTGAAAGTGGATTTTTAAAGAATCAATACCTGGACGTTGACGAAAAGACAGGTAATGTTGAGTTAATTAATCATATGAATGATGATGAATTACTTAAAGAGGTTAAACAGGAACGCAATAGCAATACAAACAATGGTATGACTGAAAAGAAAACCATGCGTCATGTTGCCCAAATACCAAGTTTTCTATTTTACCACGAACCATTACTTATGGAATATCATAAAACTATTAGCGAAAACCCAGAGTATGCTAAAAAATGCCTGCGTACATGGCTATCTTTACATTCTGAGTATAAATGCAACTATGGGAATATCTAATTTATGTTAGTACAGGACTTTATTAATTCAGTGCGTTATCCTTTGGGCGACCCACAAATATTAACATATAGTGACCCTCATATTCTTGATGCTCTTAATACAGTTCTTAGTGTTGTTAATACTGCTCTAATTAAATTAAACAGCAATCTTCCTGTTAAAGATGCAACACTATCGCTACCTAATGGAAGTGCTGATTTACCTTATGACTTTATATCTATTAAAGATGTTATTTATGGTGGAGAGGATTATTACGACTACAAAATTATGGGTGAAAAAATATATGCACCTGTTGATACTCTGGATATATATTATCGTCATTCTTATTATTATGTAAGTCAAGATAATCACTTACCTACACCTGACTATTTTGTTCCACTGTTAAAACGATTAGTAATTATGATAATCACAAACAAAATGTCCGCGCATGATAGAGAGTTCTTTGAAATGGTTTACAGTGATCTCTCCGCTGTAATTTCTGGTAGAGAATACGCAGCACTCGAACAGCCTATTCCATTTATAATATAAGGAGGTAAAAATATGGCTACAGTTAATGATATTCTTATTCGTGTTCGCCAGCGTGTAGGTGACACTCAAAAAACTACCTATTCTGATGAAGAATTAATTGGTTTTCTCAATGATGCTATGAACTTCCTTTCTAGCGAACTAATTAGCATAAAAGATCCAGAAATGGTTAAAGAATTTACTGTCACCCTGGGTACTACTGGTGTAGTTATTCCTAGTGATTTTTATTCTTTTGTTGGTGCTTACCCTGTATTTATTAAGTCTGATGGTAAAATCTATCATTTAAATAAAGATTTTTCTGGCAGTATGATTGTTCGTTATTTTGCGTATAAACCAAATGTAAATAACGTAAGTGATACTATTCCTTTTTTAAATCCTGTTTATCATACTTTGTTAAATCAGTTAACTTCTATTTATACTCTTAATCGCACTGCCGCGTCAGGTGTTGTACAAGATGCTCAACTCGTCGAACAAATTCGTGCTCTAATTCGTAGCGGCAAAGGAAATAGCGGGGTTAAGTAATGTTAGTTAGCGATCTACTTACAAAAGTTCGTTTGCGTATTCGCGATAAAGATAGCGTTGAATATACTGATAACGAGCTGTTAGGATATGTTAACGATGCTATTTTGTTAATTGGTTACGAACTTATTGCTATGCAGGACGCAGAAATGATTGTCGATCTATCTCTTGAATCAGCTTCCACACTTAAACCTGCTAACTTTTTGAGGTTTACAGGTGCTTTACCAGTTATGGTGCAGGGTAATAATCTTGTGGTGTATGGTAAATTACCTTGCATTACACGCTACTTTAAAAAACCTACCCTGGTTTCCACTATTGATGAAACCTTACCATTTACTAATGAAGGGTACAATCAAATTATGACACAGATTGTTAGTATGATTGCTCTTAATCGCAATGAATTTGATGTTTCGCAAGATAAAGCCTTAATTGATGAGGTGCGTAAGTTAATATCCACAGCAAGTTAGAGGTGATAAAGTGGCTCTAAAACTACCAAAATTACCAAACTCTATTAGTGGTGATGGAAGGACGTTCCTGAGTGTTCTTAGGAACGTCCTTTCTGATGTTGCCCATACCATTAATAATAATGTACAAGCTACTGCTAAATGGCAAGTAACTGATTTAAAAGCGGTTGAGGAATGCAACAAAAGTGGCATTACCACTATTGCTATTACCTTTAATCCTTCTGAAATTGAAGATTATAATTATTCTGAGGTTTTTATTCGCAGAGGCCTTGATAAAGGCTGGCAATTTGCTGACATAGCTCAGAATTCTTTAATTCTTAAAGATGTTTCAATTGGCGAACATTATTCCTTTAAAGTAATAGCTGTAAACAAATATGGTATTAAGTCTGAATTTGAAAATGCCCCTAGTGTAAGTATAGATGTTATTGGTATACGTTCTATAATATCTACTCCTAAAAATTTTGCAGTTACCTTTAATAAAAGTGGTATGATTGCTCAATGGGATAAGGTTTCAGATTTAGACTTTTTTGAATTTGAAGTTAGAACGAATACTTTCTATGGTAGTGACAATGGTTTATTATATAAGGGCAAGAGAACTAGAGCCACTATATTTCCAACTAATCGTGCTGGTACTGTGTATGTATATGCTATTAATTATGGTGGTTTTTACAGTTTGCCAACTACCTGTAATTACGCAAAACCTGTGCCTTATTCTCCTAAAAATGTAACTGTAACAAAATCACAAGACGATGTATATATTTCTTTTTCTAATATACCTGACGATTGTTCTGGGGCTAATCTTATTATTAATAATAAAACTTATGTTGTTACTGATAACACGTTTCAACATACAGGTAATGATAGAGTCGTGAGTGTTCAAGTAGCTTACTTTGATATTTTTGGCGAAGGTGTATATTCTAAAATTCTCAACATTGAACCCCCTAATGTTACTGGACTTACTGCTATTCAGTTAGACACTGATAGAAGTATTGTTAAACTAGAGTGGAATCCTGTAATTGACGATAATCTATCATATTATGAGGTAAGACTTGGGACTGATTGGGATAGTGCTGCTATAATTGCCACGCGATTAAAAGTAACAACCTTTAACTATAAGGCTTCTTCTGAATACTCGCATACTTTCCTAGTTCGCTGTTTTAATATTTTTGGTTATGATAGTTCTATATCTAATAGTAAGACTGTTATTATAACCCTTCGCCCTTTACCACCTGAATTAAATATGCCTGTACAACTCTCTACTGATAGAGCAACTATAGATATTTCTTGGTCTGCTTCTGATAAGCAGGATATTGATTACTATGAGATTAGACATGGTGAAAATTGGGACAAGGGTACTTTAATTGGTAAAACAAAAGAAACTTCCATTCGATACAGACTATTCCCTGCAAGCACTTATAATATAATGATTAGAGCGGTAACTGTTTCAAATTGGAGTAGTGTTGTTGCTAATAAGTATTATAGTCATGTTTTATATCCGCAAAATGTAACAGGATTCACTATTATTGGTAATATATCTGATCGCAGATATATTACTCTTTCATGGACACCTGTTATTGATATGGATTTACTTGGCTACGATATTAGATGCGGTACAAATTGGGATACCGCAATACCTGTAGCAACAGCGGTTAAAGGTAATAACTTAACTCTTAGTTTTAAGGGTGGTTCAGCTACTTACTTAATTAAAGCTATTACTATATCGAACTATGCTTCTGAAATTGCTTGTAGTGGAGATATTTATGTCCCTATATTTCCTAATACTCCTCCGCTTGGGTCTGCTATAGCAGACCCAAATAATAGATATAAAATCAACTTAGCATGGAGTGCTAGTGGTGATACTGACCTTAAATATTACGAGATACGCAAAGGAACTAAGTGGAACAGTGCTACGCTTTTAGGTACAACTATTGATTTAACCTTTTCAGACATTGTAGCTACAGGTAGTCAACATGATTATCTTGTTGCGGCTGTAACTATTGGTAATCAAGTATCTGCTCCAAGACATTTAAGTTGTACTATAGTTCCAGAGCCTAGCGACATTAAAGGTTTTAATGGAACTCAGGATAAATTTACTCGCAGGGTAACACTAGCCTGGACGCATATTGGCGACCCTGATTGGTCACATTACGAAATAAGAAAAGGTACAAGTTTTTCAGATACTTTACTTGCAACAAATATTAAAACTCCTGCATTTAGTTATTTACCAAGTATTGAGGAAACAGCTACTTATTGGATTAAAGCTGTTACTACTAATGGTAATTACTCTGCTTCTGCAACTTCTTGCCAGGTGATGATTGCTCTTGTTCCTACTAAACCTAAGAAAAAGGGTGATACTGGTATTACGTTTGACCCTAGAGATAAGCGAAAAATAAGAGTTGAATGGTTACCTATAGGTGACGAAGATCTATTAAATTATGAGTTATGTATTGGTACGAACTGGGTTGAAAATAATAAGATTATAATTAAAGAAACATTTTTTGATCATACCCTTACAACTGGTGGCACTGTAAACTTTTTAGTTCGCTCTAAAAATACAAGTCTCAATATTTCTCAAGCTTTATTACTTACTGACAATATTAATATTTATCCTGCTGATATTAATTATTTTAGTGCTGCTCAATATCAAGAAGATAAAAGCAAGGTAAAGCTTTCATGGTCAGAGGGTGATTTAGATGTTGCTTATTTTGAGATTAGAGAAGGTGTTTCGTGGGACAATTATAATTTTGTAGTTGCTACTCGTATTACAGGTATTACAATTGATACCTTTGTTAATGAAGAAAGAAATTACAACTACTGGATTAAAGCCTTTAGTGTAGCACATAAACCTTCCCAAAACGCCTTTCCTTCTGGCTCGATTATAATGAACATGAACCCTAGTAGACCTGAGAATATTACTGTTGTACGCGACCCTAACGATAAGACAAAAGTTAATATATCGTGGTCTGCTATCTCTGATAATGATATTAAGGAATATGAGGTTAGGGTTGGTAATGATTGGAATAATGCTGATATAATTGCTATCACTAAAGAACTCAAAACTGTATGGTATCCACCACAAAGTATTGAGTATAATTTTATGGTTATAGCAAGAAATTTCAGCAATTTTAATTCTGATTTACGTTCGACTATCCATGTCGCTAAAATTGAGCCTAGTAATATAGAAGGGTTTCATGGCGTACAGAATGGCGCAAACTCTTTGCTTGTATGGTCAAAAGTTAATGAAAGCGATATTGTTGGTTATGAAATTCGCGAAGGGTCTAATTTCGATAATGGTGCTTTAATTATTACTGGCATTAATACTTTAACTTATCAAGTTCCTGTTGATACAGAGAGAACTTATAGGTATCATATTAAAGCTATCAATAGGGCAGGAAAATACTCTTTAGATGCTTCTCTGTGTGAAGTAACTATTACTGGGCTACCAGTCAAGAATGTGATTCAGTCTTTTGATGAAATTACATTACAATCTGGAGTACACAATAATACTGAGTTTGGTCAATCGCTTATTAATCTTAGTAACTTTCCAGGAAGATTTTCAGATTATCCTAATACTAAATTTGAAGAAGTTGGCGGTCATACAGTTCTTAAAATACAACCTAAAAGCCTTATTACAGACTGTTGTTTTGACAATGATATTGATAATACTTTATGGTTTGAGTATGCCACTAAAACAGGCTCAATCACAAAGAACGCAAGAGGGAATCTACTTCACACCATAGGTGCAAATCTTGGAACAGGGATAGTCTTTAAAGTCTCTACACTTGAAAGGAACACTACTTATGTTGTGGAGTACAAATTTAAATCTTCTAAAGATAATCGTACCAATGGATTTATTGGTAGTTCTGGCGGTTACAATGGAGGACAGTGTAACCCCACAAACAGGGCGACAAATAACAAGGTTAATACATGGACTACTGTAGTTCAAGAGTTTACCACTCCAGATAGTGGTGTCGAACCAGCAGCTTTTCTATTTGCCTATGGTGCTTATGTTGAAGGTGACACGATAGAAATTGAATATGCTAAGATACATAAGAAGCCTGGACAAACTGGTATCTATACTTATTGGGATAATGCTAATTACCTTTGTGAACGCAAAGATTTAGGCTCTATTATAACTGCTAACCTTTCTAGTGCATTTTCTTCTACTATCCTTTTGACCGCAGGTGTAAACGCTAAACTACAATATCGTATTAGTCGTGATGGTATTAATTTTACTGATTGGACTGACTTTAAACCTGTAATAACTACATTTAGATATGTAGATTTTAGGATTTTATTATCTACAAGTGATAACACGAAAACACCAGAAGTAAACATCTTACAAGGAATTATTGATATGCCTGATATTGACAAATCAGGTACAGCACAAATATCAGCAAGCGGAACTACTGTTAAATATGGCTACACTTTTTGGGTGAATCCTTCTGTAATTCCTACTGCAATAGGTGAGGGTTTATATGCTGATCTGGTTAGTATTGATAAGTCTAGCTTTTCAGTAAAAGTAAAGCGTGTAAGTGATAATGTTGCTGTCGCAGGGACAATATCATGGGTGGCAAGGGGCTATTAATTTAGTCCCTTATTTTTGAAAGGAGTGGTGACATGGCATTTAATATACTAAATCCTGCTGATAATCAATTTATAAGCGTTGCCCCTGCGGAATTACGAGAAAACTTTAGAGCATTAAAAGAAGATAAGATTGTCAATGCTGGTAAATTAAATGATAAAAACTATGGTAACAAAAGCGGCGATATTGCTCTGAACAATGGTGTTCTTAATACTAATTTAGTTGCTCAGTATTTAGGTGATACCTCTACGACTAAAAATAGCTTTGCCCCTGCTGGTTGGATACCTCCTGTAGCGACAAAATCCTCTAATGGCAGCTTGAGTAACACTGATAAAACTAAACTTGATAGTATTGCTAGTGGCGCAGAAGTTAACCAGTATACTTTTGCAAATGTTAAAGTTGGTACAAATACAATACAAGCTGATGTAAAACAAGATACTCTCGAATTTGTTGGTGATAATTCTATAACACTTACCGCAAATACTGAATTAGATAAAATTACATTCTCTGTTCCTGCTAGTGGTCATGTACACGATAATGTTGTTGCAGGTGGAGTAAGCGGTTTGATAACTGGTGCTATGGCAAAGAAATTAAATGGTATTGCTGATGGCGCAGAAGTTAATCAAAATACTTTTACAACTATTGTAGCAGGTGGTAAATCTATTGTCGCTGACGCTAAAACAGATACATTTACTGTAAATGCAGGTAAAGGTATTACTATTACTGGTGACGATACAAATGACGCTATGACAATTGCTATCACTCAAGATGGTCATACTCATGCTGTCGCTAATGATTCTACCGCTGGTTTTATGGGTACTACTGAGTTCAATAAGTTAAACGGTATCGCTAATAACGCAGAGGTTAATCAGATGGCATTCAGCAATGTAAAAGTTGGTAATACTACTATCGCCGCAGATAGTAAAACAGATACACTCGAACTTATTGCTGGTGCTAATATTGCATTAATCCCTAACGCTACAAATGATAATGTTACTATTAATGTAACTGGAACTGTAGAAAGTGCTAAAAATGCAAATACAGTTGGTGGTAAAAGTGCTGGTGAATTTGCACCTAGTAACTTTGGGTTAGGAACTACCTGTAAAATAGTAACAGGTGATTGGAATAAGGTTTTGACTACGGGTTTTTATATGGGACACAACTTAACAAATGCGCCTACGAATAGTGAACATCATTGGTATTTTGTAATAGTAAGTAGACATAATGACCTATATACTTGTCAATTAGCTATGGGATTTAGTGCTTCTCCAAGTAAAATGTGGTTTAGACGACAACAAGATGGTGCATGGACAGCTTGGTTAGAAATATCTATGAGCAATCACACGCATTCTTATCTTTACGGCATTCCTGATACTCGCTCAGAGGGAAGTAAACCTAATGACTACAACGTGTCTTTAAGACCATCATTTAGACTCAATTCGGTAATCGGAAAGCCTGACACTTCAACCTTTTCTTCCGTGCTAGGCTTGAGGTCATGGGTTGATTCAAGTGGCGGTAATGCCCATGAATTAGCCTTTACGGGCAATGGCGATTTATTCCATCGAAGTGGAGCTACAACAGATTGGAATGCATGGAGACAAATTATTACATCAGACAAAAATCCAGTTATCGATAGAAGTTTTGGTATTGGAGAAGCAGATTGGAATATCTTTAGAACAGCAGGGGTGTACAGTGTTAATCAAGCTCACACAGGAGCAAATAGTGCTCTAACATCAAGTAATACTGCTGAAATATATAATTTTGGTACTTTAATTGTAACCACAATGAATAATGGTGCTGGTGTTACCCAGATGTATGTTTCACATAGAGGTGAAATAGCTGTACGTCAAATATATCCTGGGACAAGTTGGGGTGCATGGAGACGACAAGCTACAACAGATGGTAATATCGCAACAGCTACAAAGATCAAAGGAATACTAGCCACAAAACCTGCAACAGATGCTCCGAGTACATGGGAACAAGGGATGTACTTCACGAAAGTTTATGATAACGGCTATCCGACTAGGTTTGGCGAACTATTGACAATGAAACATGATATAGAAGTTACTCAACTGTTATTAGGTTGGTCGGAAACAGACAAAACACCTGCACCGCTTTATGTAAGAAACAAGCGAGATGTAGGAGCAGACGCATTCTCTGATTGGTCGCAGATTTATACATCACATTTTTCTGGATTTACACAGTCTCTAACTGCAAATGGATGGACTAAGCTGCCTAACGGCTTGATTCTCCAATGGGGAATTAGTTCTAGCTTGGGAGGAGATGCTAATGCAACGCTGAATTTCCCTATAAGCTTTCCAAATGCGTGTCTAAGGGCGTATGCGTCTATAAGTAACGCGCATACAGGCGGCGATGATATATTTAGCCGAGTAATATCGTATACGCAGACACAGATAGTGGTAAGAGCAGAAGGTACTTATAACGCAAATCAGAGCGGCACTAGATACGTTGAATATTTTGCAATAGGCTACTAAGGAGGAATTGACATGTATTACGGACACTATAACGAAGATGGAAAATACTTAGGATTCTATACGCGGGAAATCCATGGTGACAATATCCCTAACCAGCGTATCGAATTAACAGAGCAAGAGTGGCAAGAAGCTCTAACAGGTGATTACAAGGTTATTGATGGTAAGCATACCTATAGCCCACCGCCTGAGACTACAGCGGAGGAGATTATTGAGAAGCAATTTGCTACTCTCGACGCTGAATATCAAGCTCAATTCTCCGAACTTGCCCAGGCGTTAGGATTAGCTAACCTTGACAATAATACAGAATTAATTACTGAACTCCAGGAAGAATATGCAGAATTGAAAGCGGAATATCAAACAGAATGGGAGGCAATCATCAATGGCGACTAAGCGTTGTTTTATTTGCGG
>Ga0153999_1000058_pt1 | contig 65005 bp, 59 predicted proteins | sample TSNC083MetaG_FD_104675 | JGI IMG/M metagenome (GOLD analysis project Ga0153999, IMG submission 104675) | Attine ant fungus gardens microbial communities from North Carolina, USA - TSNC083 MetaG | ecosystem: Host-associated > Fungi > Mycelium > Unclassified | place: USA: North Carolina, Lumber...
CATATTCAATTCCTATTGCTTTTCATGATCCACCTGCGATTATAGAGACCTTGGACGCATGAATTACAGGCATTAATGCAAATGAAAAAACAACTACGCTATGCGCTGATGGCAGTTCTGCTTACCGGCCTCGCCGGCTGTGGTCTGAAGGGCCCGCTTTACTTCCCACCTGCCGATTCCGCCGGCCAAAAACCGGCCAAGCCGCCGGTGCAAACGGGCGATCAGGTGCAAAAGAACCAGCAGGAGCAGTCTGGCTCTCAGCAAAAACCGTCGATGGTAGACCAGTAACACCCTGTTTGCGGTGGCCAGCGCCGCCGCAAAATCAAGACGGATAGCGCGTCCAGATAGCGGAGTATGATATGCAGTTCTCCAAAATGCACGGTCTGGGCAACGACTTTATGGTGGTCGATGCCGTTACACAGAATGTCTATTTTTCACCTGAGCTGATCCGCCGGCTGGCCGATCGGCACCTGGGCGTCGGCTTTGACCAGATGCTGGTGGTAGAACCGCCTTACGATCCCGAGCTGGATTTTCACTACCGAATTTTTAACGCCGACGGCAGCGAAGTGGCGCAGTGCGGCAACGGCGCGCGTTGCTTCGCGCGTTTCGTACGGCTGAAAGGGCTGACCAACAAGCGCGACATCCGCGTCAGCACCCAAACCGGGCGCATGGTGCTCAGCGTCACCGACGACGATCTGGTGTGCGTCAACATGGGCGAGCCGAATTTCGACCCGCAGGCGGTGCCGTTCCGCGCCGCCAAGGCCGAAAAGACCTACATCATGCGCGCGGCGGAACATACCGTGCTGTGCGGCGTGGTGTCGATGGGCAACCCGCATTGTGTTTTGCAGGTGGATGATGTAAAAACCGCCAAGGTGGAGCTGCTCGGGCCGGTGCTGGAAGGGCATGAGCGCTTCCCGGAACGGGCCAACATCGGCTTTATGCAGGTGGTCAGCCGCGATCACATCAAGCTGCGCGTTTACGAGCGCGGCGCCGGCGAAACGCAGGCCTGCGGCAGCGGCGCCTGTGCGGCGGTGGCGGTGGGGATCCAACAGGAATTGCTGTCAGAAGAGGTGCATGTAGAACTGCCGGGCGGCAGCCTGCATATTCGCTGGAAAGGGCCGGGCAACCCGCTGTTTATGACCGGTCCGGCAACCCATGTCTATGACGGATTTATTCATCTATGAAAAGCGTAGAAGAACAGAGCGTCGCCGGCCTGGCGCTGGATGACGACACCGTGATGCAGTATCTGCTGCAGAACCCGGATTTCTTTATTCGCAACGCACGCCAGGTTGAACAGATGCGCGTGCCGCACCCGGTGCGCGGCACCGTTTCGCTGGTGGAATGGCATCTGGCCCGCCAGCGCAATCACATCGAACGGCTGGAAGAAGAGATCACGCTGTTGATGGAACAGGCCAGCGCCAACGAAGGGCTGTTCGCCCGGTTGCTGCACCTGCAGGCCGATTTGGCCACCGCCGACAGCCTGCAGGACATGCTCAATCGGCTGCAGCGCTGGGCGCGCGGCTTCGGTTTAGCCGGCGCCACGGTGCGCCTGTTCGCCGAACGCTGGAAGATCGGCGCACCTTCCGACTTCACCCACCTGGCGCTGACGCGTTCGGCGTTCGAGCCGTTCCGCATTCAGCGGCTGGGCAGCGAACAACACTACCTCGGTGGTCTGAACGGCCCCGAACTGCTGCTGCTGTTGCCGCAGGCCAAACAGATTGGCCAGATTGGCTCGGTGGCGCTGTCGATGCTGGGCGACGACGGCGAACTGGGCATGGTGATCTTCAGCAGCCGCGATACGCAACACTATCAGCAGGGCATGGGCACGGTGATGCTCAATCAACTGGCGCGCATGCTGCCGGAACTGCTGGAACGCTGGGTCGAACGCGCATGACGCCGATTGCGCCCAGCCTGCAGCAGCCGGTGGACGCGTTTCTGCGTTATCTCAAGGTAGAACGCCAACTCAGCCCGCTGACGCAGCTCAGCTATTCACGCCAGCTGGCGGCGCTGATGCGCCTGGCGCAGGAGATCGGCGTCACCGACTGGGTGGCGCTGGATGCCGCCCGCGTGCGCATGCTGGCGGCGCGCAGCAAACGCGCCGGCCTGCAGTCCGCCAGCCTGGCGCTGCGGCTTTCTTCGCTGCGCAGTTTCCTCGACTGGCTGGTCAGCCAGGGCGTATTGCACGCCAACCCCGCCAAGGGCATCCGCACGCCGCGCAGCGGCCGCCATCTGCCGAAAAACATCGACGTCGATGAAATGAACCAGCTGCTGGAGATCGATCTCAACGATCCGCTGGCGGTGCGCGATCGCGCCATGCTGGAGGTGATGTACGGCGCCGGCCTGCGCCTCTCCGAGCTGGTGGGGCTGGATTGCCGTCATGTCGATATGGCCGCCGGCGAGGTGTGGGTGATGGGGAAAGGCAGCAAAGAGCGCAAATTGCCGATCGGGCGCACCGCCGTCACCTGGCTGGAACACTGGCTGGCGATGCGCGATCTGTTCGGGCCGGAAGATGACGCGATGTTCCTGTCCAATCAGGGGCGACGCATCTCGACGCGCAACGTGCAAAAGCGCTTCGCCGAGTGGGGCGTGAAACAGGGCGTCAACAGCCATATTCACCCGCACAAGCTGCGCCACTCCTTCGCCACCCACATGCTGGAGTCCAGCGGCGATCTGCGCGCGGTGCAGGAACTGCTCGGCCACGCCAACCTGACCACCACGCAAATTTATACCCACCTCGACTTTCAACATCTGGCGAACGTGTACGATGCCGCGCATCCGCGTGCCAAACGGGGGAAATCCTGATGCATTTTTATCGCCCGCTGCGCCCGCTGGCGGCGCTGACTTTCGATCTGGACGACACGCTGTATGATAACCGTCCGGTGATCCGGCAAACCGAACAACAATCGGTGGCCTTCCTGCAGAGTTATCACCCCGGCCTGAGCAGCTTTCAGTCGGCGGATTTTCATCGCCTGCGTCAGGAGCTGCGCGAGCAGGAGCCGGAGATCTACCATGACGTCACCCAGTGGCGCTGGCGCGCCATTCATCTGGCGCTGAGCCGGCAGGGGCTGCGCGACGCCGAAGCGGCGATCGGGGCCGATGCGGCGATGCAGAACTTCGCGCTGTGGCGCAGCCGCATCGAGGTGCCGGAAGCGACCCACGCCACGCTGAAGGCGTTGGCCGCGCGCTACCCGCTGGTGGCGATCACCAACGGCAACGTCGATCCGTCGCTATGCGGCCTGGACGGTTATTTCCAGTTCGTGTTGCGCTCCGGGCCGGACGGGCGCGCCAAGCCGTACCAGGACATGTACCACCTGGCCGTTGAGCGGCTGGGCGTGGCGCCCGAGCAGATCCTGCACGTGGGCGACGATCTGACTACCGACGTCGCCGGCGCGCTGCGCGCGGGGCTGCAGGCCTGTTGGATCAACGATCGGCAACGCTGCCTGATGCAGGCTGCCGACAGCCGCTTGCTGCCGCATATTGAGATTTCGCAGTTGGCATCGCTGACAGCATTGTTATAATCCCTGCCAGAACTCTGTATAAATTTCCAGTGAAAAACCCGTCACCGGCGGGTTTTCCCTTAACCATTAGTGGTGCCTATGGACGTCTCCGATCTGCTCGACAGCCTGAATGAAAAACAACGTGAAGCCGTGGCGGCGCCGCGCAGCAACCTGTTGGTTCTGGCCGGGGCGGGCAGCGGCAAGACGCGGGTACTGGTGCATCGCATCGCCTGGCTGCTGTCGGTGGAGAACTGTTCGCCGTATTCGATCATGGCGGTGACCTTCACCAACAAGGCGGCGGCGGAAATGCGCCACCGTATCGAACATCTGATCGGCACCAGCCAGGGCGGCATGTGGATCGGCACCTTCCACGGCCTGGCGCATCGTCTGTTGCGCGCCCACCACCTGGAAGCCAACCTGCCGCAGGATTTCCAGATCCTCGACAGCGACGACCAGCTGCGGCTACTCAAGCGCATCATCAAGGCGCTGAACGTCGACGAGAAGCAGTGGCCGCCGCGTCAGGCGATGTGGTACATCAACGGCAAGAAAGACGAGGGCCTGCGCCCGCAGCACGTCGAGACCTACAACAACCCGGTAGAGGCCACCTGGCTGCGCATCTATCAGGCCTATCAGGAAGCCTGCGATCGCGCCGGGCTGGTGGATTTCGCCGAGCTGCTGCTGCGCGCGCACGAGCTGTGGCTGAACAAGCCGCATATCCTCAACCACTACCGCGAACGTTTCACCAACGTGCTGGTGGACGAATTCCAGGATACCAACAGCATCCAGTACGCCTGGATCCGTCTGCTGGCGGGCGGCAACAGCAACGTGATGATCGTCGGCGACGACGATCAGTCGATCTACGGCTGGCGCGGCGCGCAGGTGGAAAATATCCAGCGCTTCCTGAAGGACTTCCCCGGCGCAGAAACCATCCGCCTGGAGCAGAACTACCGTTCCACCAGTAACATCCTGAAAGCGGCCAACACCCTGATCGCCAACAACGACGGGCGCATGGGCAAAAACCTGTGGACCGAAGGCGGCGAAGGCGAACCGATTTCCATCTACTGCGCCTTCAACGAACTCGACGAAGCGCGCTTCGTGGTTAACCGCATCAAGACCTGGCAAGACAACGGCGGCGCGCTGAACGACTGCGCTATCCTGTACCGCAGCAACGCCCAGTCGCGCGTGCTGGAAGAGGCGCTGTTGCAGACGGCGATGCCGTACCGTATCTACGGTGGCCAGCGCTTCTTCGAACGCCAGGAAATCAAGGATGCGCTGGCTTACCTGCGCCTTATCTCCAACCGCAACGACGATGCGGCCTTCGAGCGCGTGGTCAACACCCCGACGCGCGGCATCGGCGATCGTACCCTCGACGTGGTGCGCCAGGCGGCGCGCGATCGCCAGCTGACGCTGTGGCAGGCGACGCGCGAGCTGATGCAGGACAAGGTGTTGGCCGGCCGCGCCGCGTCGGCGCTGCAGCGCTTCATCGAACTGGTGGAGTCGCTGGCGCATGAAACCGCCGACATGCCGCTGCACGTGCAGACCGACCGCGTGATCCGCGATTCCGGACTGTTCATCATGTATGAGCAGGAAAAAGGCGAGAAGGGGCAGGCGCGTATCGAAAACCTTGAGGAGCTGGTGACGGCGACGCGCCAGTTCAGCTATCAGGAAGAAGATCAGGATCTGATGCCGCTGCAGGCATTCCTGTCGCATGCGGCGCTGGAAGCGGGCGAAGGCCAGGCCGACGCCTATCAGGATGCGGTGCAGCTGATGACCCTGCACTCGGCCAAGGGGTTGGAGTTCCCGCTGGTGTTTATCGTCGGCATGGAAGAAGGCATGTTCCCGAGCCAGATGTCGCTGGATGAAGGCGGCCGTCTGGAGGAGGAGCGTCGTCTGGCCTATGTGGGCGTAACGCGCGCCATGCAGAAGCTGACGCTGACCTACGCCGAAACGCGCCGTCTGTACGGCAAAGAGGTTTACCATCGGCCGTCGCGCTTTATCGGCGAGCTGCCGGAAGAGTGCGTGGAAGAAGTGCGCCTGCGCGCCAGCGTATCGCGCCCAGTCAATCACCGCCGTATGGGCACGCCGATCAGCGAGAACGATACCGGCTACAAGCTGGGCCAGCGCGTGCGCCATCCCAAGTTTGGCGAAGGCACCATCGTCAATCTGGAGGGCAGCGGCGAGCACAGCCGGCTGCAGATCGCTTTCCCGGGCGAGGGTATCAAGTGGCTGGTGGCGGCCTACGCTCGCCTGGAAACGGTATAAAGAGCGGGGAGAGTTGCAGGGGCAGGCCCCTGCAATCGTTCATTATCAGTGAGGGTAGCGATCGCCGACCTGCGCGGTGGCATACCAGCGCATCACCGCTTCGGTGCCTTCGCCGCCTTCCTGCGGCGCCCATGGCATGCAGTCCTCTTCGGTCAGCGCCTGATACGGGCCCTGCTTCACTTCGAACACCACGCCGCCGGCATCGACCGACAGCACCGCATGCCAGGTAAATGCCGGCATCTCCAGCACTTTGGTTTCTTCGCCGAGCAGGGTGCGCTGCGTGACGACGCCGTCATCGTTGAACTGCAACACGACAAAACGACCGCGCAGCGGCGTCAGCAGCTCCCAGGTTTGCGGGTGGCGGTGCGGGCGGATATAGGTGCCGGGCTCCATGGCGATCGCCAGGCGTTGCACCGGGTCGCTCAACTCTTCGTGTAAGGTGCGGTGCGCGCGCAGGCGGGCCACGCTGGCGGCCTGTTCGCTCATCGCGGTCAGTTCATGGGCGGTAATCTGTTTCATCATTTAAATCCGCATGCTTGTCGTACCATTAGGGTGACGTCATCTTAACAACATTCTTGGTGGCGGTAAGCGATCGCCGCGACTTTTTCAGCACGGTTTAAGCGCCATTTTTACCATTGATCATCGTGATGATTTGTTGCGCAATTATCCCGCCTAACGTGTTGACAGGCTTTTTCCTCTCGGCGTAACATGCGCGCACTATTATCATTGAGGACAGACGCCTTGGACACACCCAGTAGATACTGGCTCACTGACCTGCGCCGCAGGTATAACTTCTAAGGCTCTCCGTTTTTGCTGATAGCCTTCGTGGTTGTCGGCGACCCCGCAAAGCGTCGCTATGAGTCAGATCTCTTCATGGTCTGAAACAAATCGGTGATACGCATCCCCTCTGTTTCTGTGCTTCAACGCGTTGTCCGCACCCGTTACCTTCACGGAGTTTTGGCACATGCTGAGCGCTTTTAAATTAGATAACCGCCGCTTGTCCCGTCTGGAGTTGGACGACTCGGATGATCTCACGTCATCGCTGTGGGTTGATCTGGTCGAGCCGGAAGAGGGCGAGCGTGAGCGCGTGCAGAATGAGCTGGGACAAAGCCTGGCGACGCGTCCCGAACTGGACGACATCGAAGCCTCCGCCCGATTCTTCGAAGACGAAGACGGTCTGCATATCCACTCCTTCTTCTACTTCGAAGATGCGGAAGATCACGCCGGCAACTCCACGGTGGCCTTCACCATCCGCGACGGCCGCCTGTATACCCTGCGCGAGCGTGAACTGCCGGCGTTTCGCCTGTACCGCATGCGCGCCCGCAACCAGACCATGCTCGAAGGCAACGCCTACGAACTGCTGCTGGATCTGTTCGAAACCAAGATTGAACAGCTGGCGGACGAGATAGAGAACATCTACAGCGATCTGGAACAGCTCAGCCGGGTGATCATGGAAGGGCATCAGGGCGACGAATACGACGCCGCGCTATCGACGCTGGCGGAGCTGGAAGATATCGGCTGGAAGGTACGTTTGTGTCTGATGGATACCCAGCGCGCGCTCAACTTCCTGGTGCGCAAGGCACGTCTGCCGACCGGCCAGCTGGAGCAGGCGCGTGAAGTGCTGCGCGACATCGAATCCCTGCTGCCGCACAACGAATCGCTGTTCCAGAAGGTGAACTTCCTGATGCAGGCGGCGATGGGCTTCATCAATATCGAACAGAACCGCATCATCAAGATCTTCTCGGTGGTGTCGGTGGTGTTCCTGCCGCCTACGCTGGTGGCTTCCAGCTACGGCATGAACTTCGAATTCATGCCGGAACTGAAATGGTCATTCGGCTACCCGGGCGCCATCACGCTGATGATCCTGGCCGGCCTGGCCCCTTATCTGTACTTCAAGCGCAAGAACTGGCTGTAATGTAACCCGGCGGCGCCGGGCTCAGCGCAGCTTGCGTTGGGTGTAGAGTGCATCGAGGGTGAACAGGATCAGCGCCGCCCAGATAAAGCCGAAGGTGACCAGCTTGTCCTGGCCGATGGTCTCACCGTAGAAGGTGACCGCCAGCAGGAACATCAGCGTCGGGCCGAGATACTGGAAGAAACCGAGCGTCGACAGGCGCAGCCGGGTGGCCGCCGCGGTGAAACACAGCAATGGCACGGTGGTGACGATGCCGGCGGCGACCAGCAGCAGGTTCAGCGACCACGGGTTGGCGCTCAGGTGGCTGGTGGGGCTGTCGGCGAACAGGAACAGATAGGCGGCCGCCACCGGCAGCAGCCACAGCGTCTCAATCAGCATGCCGGTCTGGGCGTCGATGGCAATTTTCTTGCGCAGCAGGCCGTAGAAGGCGAAGCTGAACGCCAGCCCCAGACCGATGATCGGCAACGAGCCGAACTGCCAGAGTTGCACCAGCACCCCGGTGAACGCCAGCGCCACCGCCACCCACTGCATGCGGCGGAAGCGCTCGCCGAGAAACAGCATCCCCAACAGCACGTTAACCAGCGGGTTGATGAAGTAGCCCAGGCTGGCTTCCAGCATATGGTGATTGTTCACCGCCCAGATAAACAGCAGCCAGTTGCCGCCGATCAACAGCGCGGTGACCGCCAGCAGCAGCAGCCGTTTGCGATTTTGACAGGCGGCACGCACTTTCGGCCAGCTGCGGCCCAGCGAGATCAGCGCCAGCATGAAGAAAAACGACCAGATGATCCGGTGGGTAAGGATCTCATCGGCGGGTACTTGCTGAATCAGTTTGAAATAGGCCGGGGCGATGCCCCACATAAAATAGGCGGCCAGGGCAAAGAAAATGCCCTGACGCGTTTGCTTTGCGTCCATGACGTCACTCTGGTGGGGAACGTAAGATGCGGTGAGTGTACTGAAGACGCTCACCGCGCACAATCATCAGCCGACCAGATAGGTGGCGGTGGCCGTCGCGATATGCAGGCCGTCGTGGTTATGCAGTTCTACGCGCGCGACGGCGACCTTGTTGCCGCTGCGCAGCACGCTGGCGGAGGCGACAAAGTGCTCGCCGCGGCCGGGGCGCAGGTAGTCGACGCGCAGGTCGATGGTGCCCATGCGCGACAGCTTGGCGGCGATCTCTTCTTCGATCAGCGGCTCCAGGCGCGTCAGCACGCCGCCGGCGCAGGCCAATCCGGCGGCGACGTCAAGCACCGCGGCGATCACGCCGCCGTGCAGAATTTCCTGTGCGGCGTTGCCCACCAGCTTGCGCTGATTGGTGAAGCTCAGCTCGACGTAGTCATCGTCGAAGCGGCGCAGCTCCAGGCCAAGCTCGCGGTTGAACGGCATGTGGTAGACAAAGATTTCGCCGATCTTGCGGCGGGCGGTTTCCAGGGTCAATGGTGTGGTCGACATAGCGGGTTTCCGTTTTTCTTTTGCGTTTTAAGGGAGCTAACTGGTCAGTCCAGGTTAATGGAATGTTGATTTTATGCTTAACCTTTGTTGCTTTCCAGACTATTCCAATAAAACCGGCCTGCGCTGCGGTAAAACGCCCTTTGTGTGTAAAATGGCCTGATTTTTTCCGGGCTTGCCCTTTTTCGTTGGAGTGAGGAGAGGTTATGCGCATTTTGTCAGGGATCGTTTCCGCCACGCTGCTGATGCCGGCGCTGGCATTGGCTGAGGAAGCCAAAGAGCAGCAGATTCACGATAAGCCGGCGGTGCGGGGCAGCATTATCGCCAACCTGCTGCAGGAGCACGATAATCCGTTCACCCTGTATCCTTACGATCCCAATTACCTGCTGTACACCGACACCAGCGATATCAACAAAGAAGCCATCAAGACGTACAACTGGGCCGACAAGGCGCGCAAGGACGAGGTGAAATACCAACTTAGCCTGGCGTTTCCGCTGTGGCGAGGCATTGCCGGCGACAACTCGGTGCTCGGCGCGTCTTATACTCAGCGCTCCTGGTGGCAATTGTCCAACCGCGGTGAGTCTTCACCGTTCCGCGAAACCAACTATGAGCCGCAGCTGTTCGTGGGGTGGGCGACCGATTACCGTTTTGCCGGTTGGACGCTGCGCGATGTTGAAATCGGCGTTAACCATCAGTCTAACGGCCGCTCGGATCCGACGTCGCGCAGCTGGAATCGCGGCTATGCGCGGCTGATGGCGCAAAACGGCAGCTGGCAGGTGGATCTCAAGCCCTGGTTCCGCTTCTCGGAAAGCTCGAGCAACGACGACAACCCGGACATCACCAAATACATGGGATACTACCGGTTGAAGGTCGGTTACGCCTGGGGCGACAGCGTGTTCAGCGTCGACAGCCACTATAACTGGAACAGCGGCTACGGCGGCGCGGAGCTGGGCTGGAGCTATCCGATCACCCGCAACGTGCGTTTCTATACCCAGGTGTTCAGCGGCTACGGCGAATCGCTGATCGACTACAACTTCCGGCAGACACGGGTGGGCGTTGGTGTCATGCTGAACGATATTATGTAATCATACCCGGTGGGTATGTACCGATGAAAAAATGGGGAAGTGTGTGTCAACCGCAGCAGTGATTAACAGAGAGTTGCTGGCCGAGCAGGTATTGCGCGATACCTTTGGCTACCAGCAATTCCGTCCGGGCCAACAAACGATTATCAACGCCGCGATCGGCGGGCAGGATTGCCTGGTGGTGATGCCGACCGGCGGCGGCAAGTCGCTGTGTTACCAAATCCCGGCGCTGGTGATGGACGGCCTGACGCTGGTGGTTTCCCCACTGATCTCGCTGATGAAGGACCAGGTCGACCAACTGTTGGCCTACGGCGTTTCTGCCGCCTGCTACAACTCGACGCAAACCCGCGAGGAGCAGCTGGACGTCATGGCCGGTTGCCGCAACGGCACCATCAAGATGCTGTACATCGCGCCGGAACGGCTGATGATGGAAAGCTTCCTCAGCCTGCTCGATCACTGTCCGCCGGCGATGCTGGCGGTGGATGAGGCGCACTGTATTTCGCAGTGGGGCCATGACTTCCGGCCGGAATATCGCGCGCTGGGTCAGCTGAAACAGCGCTTCCCGTCGATGCCGGTGATCGCGCTGACCGCCACCGCCGACGAGTCCACCCGCGGCGATATCGTGCGCCTGCTGTCGCTGCAGGACCCGCTGGTGCAGGTCAGCAGCTTCGACCGGCCGAACATCCGCTACACGCTGGTGGAAAAGTTCAAGCCGCTCGATCAGCTGTGGCGCTTCGTGCAGGATCAGCGCGGCAAGAGCGGCATTATCTATTGCAACAGCCGCGCCAAGGTGGAAGACACCGCTGCGCGCCTGCAAAGCCGCGGGCTGAGCGTCGGCGCCTACCACGCCGGGCTGGACAACGATCGCCGCGCGCAGGTTCAGGAAGCGTTCCAGCGTGACGATTTGCAGGTGGTGGTGGCTACCGTCGCCTTCGGCATGGGCATCAATAAACCCAACGTGCGCTTCGTGGTGCATTTCGACATCCCGCGCAATATCGAATCCTATTATCAGGAGACCGGGCGCGCCGGGCGCGACGGCCTGCCGGCCGAAGCCATCCTGCTGTACGATCCGGCCGACATGGCCTGGCTGCGCCGCTGCCTGGAGGAAAAACCCGCCGGACAGCAGCTGGATATCGAACGCCACAAGCTGAACGCCATGGGCGCGTTCGCCGAGGCGCAAACCTGCCGCCGTCTGGTGCTGCTCAACTACTTCGGCGAAGGCAAGCACGAGAACTGCGGCAACTGCGACATCTGCCTCGATCCGCCCAAGCGCTACGACGGGCTGGAGGACGCGCGCAAGGCGCTGTCCTGCGTGTACCGCGTCGGCCAGCGCTTCGGCCTCGGGTACATCGTGGAAGTGCTGCGCGGCTCCAACAACCAACGCATTCGTGAATATGGCCACGACAAGCTGCCGGTGTACGGCATCGGCCGCGATCAAACCACCGAACACTGGACCAGCGTGCTGCGTCAGCTGATCCACCTGGGCTTTATCACCCAGAACATCGCCATGCACTCGGCGCTGCAATTGACCGAGGCGGCGCGTCCGGTGTTGCGCGGCGAGGTGGCGCTGCAGCTGGCGGTGCCGCGTATTCAGAGCCTGAAGTCGCGCAGCAGCGCCAACCAGAAATCCTACGGCGGCAATTACGATCGCAAGCTGTTCGCCAAGCTGCGCAAACTGCGCAAATCGATCGCCGACGAAGAAAACATTCCGCCTTACGTGGTGTTCAACGACGCCACGCTGCTGGAAATGGCCGAACAGATGCCGATCAAGGCCGGCGATCTGCTGAGCGTCAACGGCGTCGGCCAGCGCAAACTGGAGCGTTTCGGCGCACCCTTTATGGCGATGATCCGCGACCATCTCGACAATGACGAAGACTGAGGGCGATAAATCATGCTGATGCTGTTTCTCACCGTGGCGCTGGTGCATCTGATTGCGCTGATGAGCCCGGGGCCGGACTTCTTTTTTGTGTCGCAAACCGCCGCCAGCCGCTCGCGCCGTGAGGCGATGATGGGCGTGGTCGGCATTTCGCTCGGCATCGTGGTATGGGCCGGCGTGGCGTTGATGGGGCTGCATCTGATCCTGCAGAAGATGGCCTGGTTGCATCAGATCATCATGGTCGGCGGCGGCATTTACCTGTGCTGGATGGGGTGGCAGCTGCTGCGTTCCGCGCGGGCGCAACGAGCGCAGCCGGCGGCGGAGGCCCAGGTGGCGTTGCCGAAGGCCGGGCGCAGCTTTATTCGCGGCTTCCTGACCAATCTGTCCAACCCGAAAGCGGTGATCTATTTCGGCAGCGTGTTCTCGCTGTTCGTCGGCGACAGCGTCGGCGCCGGAGCGCGCTGGGGGCTGTTCTTGCTGATCGTCGCCGAGACCTTCGTCTGGTTCAGCCTGGTGGCGGTGGTGTTTGCGCTGCCGGCGATGCGCCGCGGCTATCAGCGGTTGGCCAAGTGGATAGACGGCGTGGCGGGCGTGCTGTTTACCGGCTTCGGGTTACACCTGATCTTTACCCGCTAACCGCAGTGAAATGCCAAAGGCCGAGCAGCGATGCCCGGCCTTTTTTGTCAGGCTTTGCGGGCGGTCGCCAGCAGCCCCGCCACCAGAATGAACAGCGAACCGAACACTCGGTTAAGCAGCTGCATCTGGCGCGGCGTTCTCAGCCAGCCGGCGATGCGCGTCGCCAGGGTGGCGTAACCGATCATCACCAGAATATCCACCACCACGGTGGTGACGCCGAGCACCAGATACTGCTCGGCCTGCGGCTGATTGGGCAAGATGAACTGCGGGAACAGCGCGGCGAGGAACACGATGCTTTTCGGGTTGGTCAGGTTGACCAGCACCGCGCGTCGGAACAGACGGCGGCGCGGCATGCTGCCCGCCAGCGCATGCAGATCCAGCGCCCCGGCGGCGCGCCATTGCTGGATGCCGAGCCACACCAGGTAGGCGGCGCCCAGCCATTTCAGCAGTTCGAACGCCAGCAGCGATTGAGAAATCAGCGCGCCGAGGCCGATGCCCACCAGCACGATGTGCGCGCTCAACCCGACCTGCAGCCCGGCGATCGACGCGGCGGCGCCGCGATAGCCGTGGCTGATGCCGGTGCTCATGGTATTGATGGCGCCTGAGCCAGGGGACAGGCTGAGGATAAGCGTGGTCAGCAGGTAGGTTAACCACCAGTCCAAGGTCATGGTTCTCGGCTCCCTGAAAGTGTCGTTTTGTGCCACAATGCGCCGAGGCGGCGCCGTTTTTTGTAAGAATTGAATCACAATACGCTAGTATGATTTCTTGTGCCAGCGGTCACATTTTTCCGCCGGCCCCACAGGGAAAACGCTCTCGATGACCTCGTTCACTCTCAGCTCCGATGACTGGTTAACGCGTGAAACGCAGTTCGCTGCCTTCGCCACCGGGCCGCTGCTGGACTTCTGGCGGCTACGGGAAGAAGGCGAGTTCAGCGGCGTGGGCGGCGTGCCGATCCGCTTTGTGCGTTTTCGCTCCGCACGGCATCAGCGGGTGGTGGTGGTCAGCCCCGGCCGCATCGAAAGCTACGTGAAATACCCTGAGGTGGCCTACGACCTGTTCCACAGTGGCTACGATGTGGTGATCGTCGATCATCGCGGGCAGGGGCGCTCCGGGCGTTTACTGGCGGATACGCACCGCGGTCATGTGGTAAACTTTGTCGACTACGTGGACGATTTCGAGCAGCTTTGGCAGCGTGAGGTCGAATCGCGCGGCTATCGGCAGCGCGTTGCGCTGGCGCATTCGATGGGCGGCGCGATCCTGGCGCAGTTCCTGCAGCGGCGGCCGCAGGCGTTCGACGCGGCGGCGTTTTGCGCGCCGATGTTCGGCATCCAGTTGCCGATGCCGGGCTGGCTGGCCGACCGCATTCTCGACTGGGTGGAGACCCGCCCGGCGATCCGCGACTACTACGCGGTGGGCACCGGCCAGTGGCGGCCGTTGCCCTATGTGGTCAACGTGTTGACCCACAGCCGTGAACGCTACCGGCGCAGCCTGCGCTATTACGCCGATTACCCCGAGCTGCAGGTGGGCGGGCCGACCTACCATTGGGTGCGAGAGAGCATCCACGCCGGCCGGCAGATTATCGCTCAGGCCGGGGAGATAACAACGCCGCTGTTGCTTTTGCAAGCCGGTGAGGAACGGGTGGTCGACAACCGTTCGCACCAGGCTTTTTGTCAGGCTCTGTCAGACGCGGGGCGCCCTTGCGAAGGGGGGCTCCCGCTGGTTATCAACGGCGCACGCCATGAGATCCTGTTCGAGCGGGACGCGATGCGCGCCGAAGCACTGAACGCAATCCTGCGCTTCTTTGCTCAACACTTAGGCGGCGCGCTGCCGCCGACAACTCCATCAGAGGTTAGAACATAACGCTATGTATCACGTCGTCGCTTCCGATTTAGATGGCACGCTGCTGTCTCCCGACCATACCCTGTCGCCGTACGCCAAAGAGACGCTGAAGCTGCTGACCCAGCGCGGCGTGCATTTCGTGTTCGCTACCGGCCGCCACCATATCGACGTGGCGCAGATCCGCGACAGCCTGGAGATCAGCGCCTTTATGATCACCTCCAACGGCGCGCGGGTGCACAACACCGCCGGCGAGTTGATCTTCAGCCACAACCTGGACGGGGATATCGCCCGCGATCTGTACGGCATGCTGCACGACGATCCGGAGATCACCACCAACGTCTACCGTAACGATGACTGGTTCATCAACCGTGAAAGCCCGGAGCAGGAAGAGTTCTTCCGGGAGTCGGTGTTCAAATACCAGCTGTTCGAGCCGGGCCTGCTGGAAACCGACGGCGTCTGCAAGGTTTACTTTACCTGTGAAGATCATGAGCGGTTGCTGCAGGTGGAAGACGCCATCAACGCGCGCTGGGGCGATCGGGTCAACGTCAGCTTCTCGTTCCCGACCTGTCTGGAAGTGATGGCGGGCGGCGTGTCGAAAGGGCATGCACTGGAAGAAGTGGCCAAGATCATCGGCTATACGCTGCAAGAGTGCATCGCCTTCGGCGACGGCATGAACGATCTGGAGATGCTGTCGATGGCCGGCAAGGGCTGCATCATGCGTGATGCGCATCAGCGCCTGAAGGATATGCTGCCGGAGCTGGAAGTGATCGGCTCCAATGTCGATAACGCGGTGCCGCACTACCTGCGCAAGATGTTCCTCTGAAATAACCCGGCCGTTTCTCTGAAATAACAAGGGCGCCTTGCGGCGCCCTTGGCATTACTTGTGCTGGCCCTGCTTCTGCAGGAACTGCACGCCCTTGTCCGGGAAGTCGGTGAACACACCGTCGACGCCGGCCTGGTTGTAAATCACGTCATACAGCTGGTTCACGTCGGTCACGTACTTCGGCAGCGCATCGGCGCGAATGGTAAACGGATGCACCGCCAGCTTGCTGGCGTGCGCTTCTTTCACCATGTCAGTCAGCACGATGTGGCCCGGCTTGGATTTATCCGCGACCACCAGCATGTGGTAGTCCGGCCCGATGCCGTCGGCATACTGAGCGATTTTCTTCATCGCACCCGGTTTGAACATCCAGTCGTAGTCGTACTCCACCCACTTGCCGTCGGCTTTCTGCTCGTAGGTTTCCTGCCAGTCGTTATAGGCGATCAGCTGCACCAGCTTCAGATCCATGCCCAGCTTCGGCTCCAGCTCATTCTTGATGCGTTTGAGCTCGTTGGCGTCGAAGCACTGCAGGTAGACGTTGTCGTTCTTGCCGGTGTAACCGTACTGCTTGAGCACCGCCAACACTTTGCTGGAGATGTCTTTGCCTTCCTGTTTGTGGAACCAAGGCGCTTTGATTTCAGGGTAGATGCCGATGTTTTTGCCGGTCGAATGGTTCAGACCCTGCACGAACTCGATCTCTTCCTGGAAGGTGTGCACGCGGAAGTCGGATTTGCCCATCGGGAAGCGGCCAGGATAACCCTGTACCTTCTTGCCGTTTTCGATTTCAAAGCCTTCGGTGAACTTCAGCGATTTGATCTCCGCCAGCGTAAAGTCGATGGCGTAATAACGGCCGTCTTTACGCGCACGGTCCGGGAAGCGTTCGGCGACGTCGGTGACGCGATCGAGGTAATGGTCGTGCAGCACCACCAGCTCGTTGTCCTTGGTCATCACCAGATCTTGCTCGAGGTAATCGGCGCCCTGCGCGTAGGCCATCGCTTTCGCCGGCAGGGTGTGTTCCGGCAGGTAGCCGCTGGCGCCGCGGTGGGCGATCACCACTTTGTCCGCCGCCTGTGCGGCGCTGACCATTGAGGTGGCGAGAATGATCCCTGTCAGCAGGGCTTTGACTTGAGTCCGCATTCCATTTTCTCCGTGTTGTTGGGGGCAGGGTAGTAAAAAGGCCGCAGGGCGGCCTTTAAATCATGCAAAAGTCGTGTGACGCTTAACCGCGCTTGGCGGCGATTTCCGCGTGGTGTTTCTTTTCGTTCAGCATGGTCAGCAGCAGCAGGATAACCGCCAGCACGCCGCCGCCGATCATCACCATGAAGCCGCCGTCCCAACCGAAGAAGTCCACGGTGTAACCGACGATGGCGCTGGCCGCAACCGAGCCGCCCAGGTAGCCGAACAGGCCGGTGAAGCCCGCGGCGGTGCCGGCGGCTTTCTTCGGCGCCAGCTCCAGCGCGTGCAGGCCGATCAGCATCACCGGGCCGTAGATCAGGAAGCCGATGACCAGCATACAGATCATGTCCACGGTCGGGTTACCGGCCGGGTTCATCCAGAACACCACGGTGGCGATGGTCACCAGCGTCATGAAGAACACACCGGTGGCACCGCGGTTGCCTTTGAACACTTTGTCTGACATCCAGCCGCACAGCAGGGTGCCCGGGATACCGGCGTATTCATACAGGAAGTAGGCCCAGGAAGACTTGTCCAGCGCGAAGTGCTTCACTTCTTTCAGGTAGGTCGGCGACCAGTCCAGAATGCCGTAACGCAGCAGGTAGACGAACACGTTGGCGACCGCGATGTACCACAGCAGCTTGTTCGGCAGGATGTACTGCATGAAGATCTGCTTGGCGGTCAGCTCTTCTTCGTCTTTTTCGCTGTAGTCGTCCGGATAGTCGTTTTTGTACTCTTCAATCGGCGGCAGGCCGCAGGATTGCGGGGTATCGCGCATCAGGGCGAAGGCGATCAGGGCCACCAGGATGGCGCCGAAGGCCGGCATGTACAGCGCCGCGTGCCAGTCGTTGAACCAGGCCATGCCCAGCAGGAACAGCAGCGGCGGCAGGCCGCCGCCCACGTTGTGGGCGCAGTTCCAGATGGAAACGATGCCGCCGCGTTCTTTCTGCGACCACCAGTGCACCATGGTGCGGCCGCACGGCGGCCAACCCATACCCTGGAACCAGCCGCACAGGAACAGCAGAACGAACATCACCGCGATGCTGGAGGTGGCCCACGGCACGAAGCCCATGAACAACATCACCGCCGCCGCCAGGATCAGGCCGGCCGGCAGGAACACCCGCGGGTTGGAACGGTCGGAGACCGAACCCATGATGAATTTGGAGAAGCCGTAGGCGATAGAGATGCCCGACAGCGCGAAGCCGAGGTCGCCGCGGCTGAAGCCTTGTTCGATCAGGTAAGGCATGGCCAGGGTGAAGTTCTTACGCACCAGATAGTAGGCGGCGTAACCGAAGAAGATCCCCAGGAAAATTTGCCAGCGCAGCTTACGGTAGAGCGGGTCTACCTTATCGCTCGGCACACGGGCGGTGTGTGCGGCCGGCTTAAAAATACTCAACATGAGCGCCTCCGATGGCTTTATCTGTTATCACATCAATATGACCTTTTACGTTCATTTGATGATTGAGCGGATATCGAATGTGGTGTTTTTGTGTTCCATAACGAGCGCCATTGTCATCAAATACGCCTGGTGTCGCTGTGACGAATGGCGCAATTGTTACACTTTCATGAAACCACGGCGGATTTTGAGCGATTCGTTAACGTTATGAAATAGAAAAACGTCCAAAAATCGTGATTATGATCACATTGATGGTTTTTTGTGGACATTTTTATTTCGTTTCATGTTCGTTATTGTTCCTTATCAAACAAAGACCCTAATAACCGTGGCTCAATAGGCTCATAACTACCGATCCTGAGGGAGCGACATGAGCAGCTATTTTGACGGCGGCGAAACGGATGTGATCATCATCGGCGGCGGCGCCACCGGCGCAGGCATTGCCCGCGACTGTGCGCGGCGCGGCTTGCGCTGCATCTTGCTGGAGCGCCACGACATCGCCACCGGCGCCACCGGCCGCAACCACGGTTTACTGCACAGCGGCGCGCGCTATGCGGTGACCGACGGCGAGTCGGCGCGCGAGTGCATCGAAGAGAACCGCATCCTGAAACGTATCGCTCATCACTGTATCGAGCGCACCGATGGGCTGTTCATCACCCTGCCGCAGGACTCGCTGGACTATCAGCAACAGTTTATCGCCGCCTGTCGCCAGGCTGACATCGACGCCGAAGCGATCGACCCGCAGCTGGCGCTGCGGCTGGAGCCGGCGGCTAACCCGGCGTTGATCGGCGCGGTGCGCGTACCAGACGGCACCGTCGATCCCTTCCGGCTGACCGCCGCCAACATGTTGGACGCGCGCGAACACGGCGCACAGATCCTGACCTACCACCAGGTGGTGGGATTGTTGCGCAGCGGCGATCGGGTAATGGGCGTGCGCGTTTACGACCATCAGAATCAGCGGCGCTATGAGCTGCACGCGTCGGTGGTGGTCAACGCCGCCGGCATCTGGGGCCAGCAGATCGCCGAATACGCCGATTTGCGCATCCGCATGTTCCCGGCCAAGGGGGCGCTGCTGATCCTCGGCCATCGCATCAACAACATGGTGATCAACCGCTGCCGCAAACCGGCGGACGCCGACATCCTGGTGCCGGGCGACACCATCTCGCTGATCGGCACCACCTCGACCCATATCGACTACGACCAAATTGACAACATGCTGGTGACCCCGCAGGAGGTGGACATTCTGATCCGCGAGGGGGCGCTGTTGGCGCCCACCCTGGCGCAGACCCGCATTTTGCGCGCCTATGCTGGGGTGCGGCCGCTGGTAGCCAGCGATGACGATCCCAGCGGGCGCAACGTCAGCCGAGGCATCGTGCTGCTCGATCACGCCGCCCGCGACGGGCTGGAAGGGTTTATCACCATCACCGGCGGCAAGCTGATGACCTACCGACTGATGGCGGAGTGGGCCACCGACAAGGTGTGCGAAAAGCTTGGCGTAAACCGCCCGTGCACCACTGCGCAAGACGCGTTGCCCGGATCCCGCCAGTCGGCGGAGGAAACGGTGCGCAGCGTGGTTTCACTGCCCGCCAGCATTCGCGGCTCAGCAATTTACCGCCACGGCGATCGCGCCAGCCAGGTGCCGGCGGCCGATCGGCTCGACACCAGCCTGGTGTGCGAATGCGAGGCGGTGACGGCCGGGGAAGTGCGCTATGCGGTCAATTCGCTGACCGTCAATAACCTGGTGGATCTGCGCCGCCGCACCCGCGTCGGCATGGGCACCTGCCAAGGCGAACTCTGCGCCTGCCGCGCCGCCGGGCTGCTGACGCGCTTTAACGTCAGCACGCCGCAGCAATCTATCGCGCAGCTGTCGCAGTTCCTCAACGAACGGTGGAAAGGCGTACGGCCGATCGCCTGGGGCGATGCGCTGCGCGAGAGCGAATTTACCAGTTGGGTTTACCAGGGGTTATGCGGGCTTGAGGCCCAGGCCGACAAGGAGCAGGAGGCGGATGATGCGATTTGACGTAGTGGTGATTGGCGGTGGCCTGGCGGGCCTGAGCTGCGCCATTGCCGTGGCCGAACAGGGCAAACGCTGCGCGGTGGTCAGTTCCGGCCAGAGCGCGCTCTACTTCTCCTCCGGCTCGCTCGATCTGTTGGCGAGATTGCCGGACGGCACGCCGGTCGAGATGCCGCTGGCGGCGTTGCCGCAGCTGGCGCAGCAGGCGCCGCAGCATCCGTATGCCCTGATCGGGCCCGGCCGGGTGGCGGCGCTGTCCGCCGCCGCCCAGCGGCTGCTGGCGCGCTGCGGGTTGAACCTGCAGGGCGAGGGCACCAATAACCATCTGCGCATTACGCCGCTGGGCACGCGCCGCGCCACCTGGCTCAGCCCGCAGGCGATCCCGACGCTGCCGCTGACCGGCCAACTGCCGTGGCGGCGCATCGCGGTGATCGGCATCGAGGGGTTCCTCGACTTCCAGCCGCAGATGGCCGCCGACTCTCTGAGCCGGGAGCTCGGTGTGCAGACGGAGGTAGCCTATCTGCACATGCCGGCGCTGGACAGATTGCGCAATAACCCCAGCGAGTTCCGCGCGGTGAACATCGCCCGGGTACTGGATTTGATGGAAAGCCTGCCGCCGATGGCCGAGGAGCTGCGGCGGCTGGCGGGCGAGGCCGACGCGCTCTTCCTGCCAGCCTGTCTGGGCCTGGAGGACGATACGTCGCTGGCGGTGCTGCAGGATGCGGTCGGCAAACCGATCCGGCTGCTGCCGACGCTGCCGCCTTCGGTGCCCGGCATGCGTTTGCATCAGGCGCTGCGGCGGCGTTTTCAACAGCTGGGCGGCGTTTTCATGCCTGGCGACAGCGTGCTGCGCGCCGAGTGCGAAGCCGGCCGCGTCACCGGCCTGTATACCCGCAACCACGGCGATATTCCGCTGCGGGCGCAGCAGGTGGTGCTGGCCAGCGGCAGCTTCTTCAGCAATGGGCTGGTGGCGGATTTCGACGGGGTACGCGAGCCGATCTTCGGGCTGGACGTGCACAGCCGCGCCGATCGCGCCGACTGGAGCCAGCGCGAGCTGTTTGCACCGCAGCCTTATCTGCAGTTTGGCGTGCGCACCGACGGCAGGCTGCGGGCGATGAAACAGGGAATGCCGTTCGACAATCTGTATGCCATCGGCGCGGTCGCCGGCGGCTACGATCCGCTGCAGCAGGGCTGCGGCGCCGGCGTGTCATTGATCGGTGCGCTGCACGTCGCGCAGCAGATCGCCGCGGAGGAGTGCGTATGAGCCTGCATCAGGATCACAGCTTTGAAAGCTGCATCAAATGTACCGTCTGTACCACCTACTGCCCGGTCGCCAAAGTGAACCCGCTCTATCCGGGGCCGAAACAGGCGGGGCCGGACGGCGAGCGGCTGCGGTTGAAAGACCCGGCGCTGTACGACGAAGCGCTGAAATACTGCACCAACTGCAAGCGTTGTGAAGTGGCCTGCCCGTCCGACGTCAAAATCGGCGACATCATTCAGCGTGCCCGCGCCGACTTCGCCCAGAGCAAGCCGACGCTGCGCGACGCCATCCTCAGCCACACCGATATCATGGGCTCGCTGTCGACGCCGTTTGCGCCGATCGTCAACGCCGCTACCGGGCTGAAACCGGTGCGCAAGCTGTTGGACAAGGCGCTGAAGATCGATCACCGCCGTGAACTGCCGAAATACTCGTTCGGCACTTTCCGCCGCTGGTACCGGCAACAGGCGCAGGCTCAGCAGCGTTACGCCGAGCAGGTGGCGTTTTTCCACGGCTGCTTCGTCAACTATAACCATCCGCAGCTGGGCAAGGATTTGATCCGGGTGTTCAACGCGCTGGATATCGGCGTGCAGCTGCTGAAACGCGAGAAATGCTGCGGCGTGCCGCTGATCGCCAACGGGTTTATCGAGCAGGCCAAAAAGCAGGCCAGGGTCAACGCTGAATCGCTGCATGAAACGGTGCTGGAGCGCGGCATCCCGGTGGTGGCAACCTCATCGAGCTGCACCTTCACCCTGCGCGACGAATACCCTCATCTGCTGGACGTGGACACCACTCCGGTGCGCGATCGGGTGGAGCTGGCGACGCGCTATCTCTATCGCCTGATCAATCAGGGGCGTAGCCTGCCGTTGAAGCGCACGCCGCTGCGGGTGGCTTATCACACGCCTTGCCATATGGAGAAGATGGGCTGGACCGCCTACACCCTGGAGCTGCTGCGGCAGATACCGGGGCTGGAGCTGGTGGTGCTGGATTCGCAGTGCTGCGGTATCGCCGGCACCTACGGGTTCAAATCGGAGAACTACGCCACTTCGCAAGGCATCGGCGCGCCGCTGTTCCGGCAGATCGAAGAGAGCGGGGTGGATCTGGTGGTGACCGACTGCGAGACCTGCAAATGGCAGATAGAAATGTCCACCACCAAGCGCTGCGAACATCCGATCACCCTGCTGGCGCAGGCGCTGGCATAAAAACGAAAGGGCCGGCAAACCGGCCCTCTGTGGGATTACTGCTTCAGCTTCAGGGTGGAGATGATGCCTTCGGCTTCGGTCTGCGCCTGCTGCTGATTGTCCGCCGGCAGCGTCACCTGAATGGTCAGCATGTTGTTGTTCAGCGAGCCGATCAGGACGGAGGAATAGGCTTTTTCGCCGCCGCTGGTGATGATGCTGTCCAGCTGACGCAGCGGCACGCCGTTGACGTCGAGCGCCTTGTTGGTGATCACCTGCAGGTTGGCGTCACGCGCGCGCTGGGTATTCTCCAGGCGCTTGGCCAGGGTCTCCAGGCTGTCGGCGGTCTTGTCGCCCAGGATCACGATCACCGCGCGCTGGCCGGTGCTGTCTGCGTAAACATGCATGTTGTTAGCCTGGTTGCCCAGCTTGCCGCTCTGATCCGCCATGCCGACCGGCAGGGTGAACGCCAGTTTACCGTCCAGCAGGCTCACCTGCTGCCCGGCCGGCGCGCTGGCCGCCGCGCCGTCTGGCGCTGCCTTGGTGTCTTTGGTGTTGCCGTCGCAGGCCGCGAGGCCAAGCGCCAGCAGGCTGATACCCATCAATTTCGCTACTTTACGCATCGGGCTTCCTTCTTCCTTTCCGGTAGGGATTCACTGTCGTATCGCAACCTATTCCAGGTTGAAATGCAAGGCAGATGTTGTCACAAGTTTTTTTCCAGTAATAGCCGATAATCAGCCACTTCGCCTTTCTTTTCCAGCTGAACAATCTGATAGTGGTGGGTGAGCAGCATCGTCAGCATGGCGCGGAACCGGTTACGGGTTTTGACCGTCAGTTGGCGATAGCCCTGCGCCCGTGCCCAGCGTTCCTGTTCGGCCAACAAGACCTGCGCCACGCCGTGGCGACGGAATGCCGGCAGCACGCCACCCAGCCAGCTGTAAAACACCGTTTCCTGCCGTTGATAACCGAGTTTGAAACCGGCCGGCTGCCCGTCTATCTCGGCGATCAACAGGCTGGCGGGGGCGGTGCCGATACGCTGCTGCAGATCGGCCAGGCTATGCAGGCCACCGAATTCGGGGATGCGTTGATAAAGGCGGTGGATTTCTTCGAGCGTGGCGGTGCGGACGATTGGGGTCATGAGCGGCCTCCAAGGATAAGGCCGCCCAGAATAGCATGACTCAGCTCAGCTGCAGGCTGCCGCTGCGCGCCGCGATGCGTTTGAGCAGCATGTTCAGCAACACGCCGTACATCGGCAAGAAGAACAGCAGGCAGATCATCACCTTGAAGCTGTAATCCACCAGCGCGATCTCCACCCAGTTGTTGGCCATGAAGGGATCGCTGCTCTTATAGAAGGCGATGAAGAAGAACGCCAGCGTATCGCTGATGTTGCCGAGGAACATCGCCGCCGCGGGCGCCACCCACCAGGCGCTGCGTTGGCGCAGGCGGTTGAACACATGTACGTCAAGGATCTGGCCGAGCACATAGGCCATAAAGCTGGCCACGGCGATGCGCGCCACGAAGAGGTTAAAACTGCTCAGCGCCGCGAAGCCCTGCCATTCTCCCTGATAGGTGACGGTGGAGATCACATAAGAGATGAACAGCGCCGGCACCATCACCGCCAGGATAATCCGTCGCGCCAGCGGCGCGCCGAAGATGCGCACGGTCAGATCGGTCGCCAGGAAGATAAACGGGAAGGTAAAGGCGCCCCAGGTGGTATGGAAGCCGAAAACGGTGATCGGCAGCTGCACCAGGTAGTTGCTGGAGGTAATGATGGCGATATGAAACAGCGAAAGCCAGACCAACGCGGTGAAGCGCTGCTGTGCGGTAAACGAATACATGTTGTAGCCTTTTTAGCAGTGGGGTGAGGGAACCCAGTGTGTCTTGTTAAAACAGCAAAAAACGCTGCGCGGCGGCATGATACGCGTTTGCGCAACCAATGCAATGGTTAAATTTAACGCAAACGTTAACGCATCTTGCGCAGAAAAACTACCGGCGTAAACTAGGCGCTAATGAGATGCGGCGAGCGTTCGCCGATCGTTTTTGAACGAGAAAAATTGCATGACTGACTTATTTGCCCAGGCAGACCAGACGCTCGACGCGCTGGGCCTGCGTTGCCCGGAACCGGTGATGATGGTGCGTAAAACCGTGCGCCATATGGACAACGGCGAAACGCTGCTGATTATCGCCGACGATCCGGCCACCACCCGCGATATCCCGGGGTTCTGCCGCTTTATGGAACACACGCTGGTGGCGCAGGAGACCGAGCAGGCGCCATACCGTTATTTGTTGCGTAAAGGCGTATAACGGCGGCACGGTCGTGTCGATGAAAGAAAAGTCCCTTTCCCTAAATGACAACGGGCGCGGTATGCCGCGCCCGTGTTTGTTTCCGAACTTAGCTGCGCTTTCTCAACAGCCGCAGCGCGTTGGCAGTGACCAGCGCGGTGGCGCCGGAGTCGGCCAGCACCGCCAGCCACAGCCCGGTTAACCCCAGCAGGCTGGTGATCAGGAAGACCCCTTTCAACCCCAGCGCGATGGTGATGTTTTGCCGGATATTGGCGTGGGTGGCGCGCGAGATGCGGATCATCTCCGCGACGCCCACCAGCCGGTTATGGGTCAGGGCGGCGTCGGCGGTTTCCAATGCCACGTCGGTGCCGCTGCCCATGGCGATGCCGATGCTGGAGGCTTTCATCGCCGGGGCGTCGTTGATGCCGTCGCCGATCATCGCCGTCGGGCGCAGTTCGCTCAGTTCGGTGACCGCGCTGACCTTATCTTCCGGCAACAGACCGGCACGATAGTCGAGGCCCAGCTCGCCGGCGATCGCCGCGGCGGCGCGCGGGTTATCCCCGGTCAGCATCACGCCGCGAATACCCAGCGCGTTCAGTTCGGCTATCGCCTGTTTGGCGTCGCTGCGCAGCGTATCGCGCAGCGCCAGCAAGCCGATGGGCGCGCCGTCTTCCAGCACCACCACCGCCGTTTTACCGGCATTTTCCAACTTATCCACCTGGCTCTGCCATTGGGCGTCGAGCAGGCCCGGTGTCAACTTGCCCGGCGCGCTGATCAGCACGGTCTTGCCATCTACGATCCCTTCCACGCCGACGCCGGCCAGCGCGCGGCGCGCCTGTGCCAGCGGCAGCTCAGCCCCGCTTTCGGCGGCGCGGTTGATGATCGCTTGCGCCAGCGGGTGATGTGATCCGGCCTCTACCGCTGCGGCAAGCTGCAGCAGCCGTTGTTCGGTCAGCGCGCCGATGGGCAGCACGTCGGTCACCGTCGGCTTGCCTTCGGTCAGGGTGCCGGTTTTATCGAAGGCGATAGTTTGTATCTGGCCCAGTTGCTCCAGCGCCGCACCGCCTTTAATCAGCGCGCCGCGCCGCGTGGCGGCCGCGAGTCCGGATGTAATGGCCGCCGGGGTCGAGATCACCAGCGCGCATGGACAGCCGATCAGCAGCAGCGTCAGGCCGCGATAGATCCAGGTATCCCACGGCTGTGAGAACAGCAGCGGCGGCACCAGGATCACCGCGACGGCCAGCAGCATAATGGCCGGGGTGTAATAACGGCTGAACCGATCGAGGAAGCGTTCGATCGGCGCGCGGCGCTCTTCGGCCTCTTCAATCAGCTGCAGAATGCGGTCGATGGCGTTTTTGCCGGGCTCGGAGATCACCTTCATCTGTGCCGCCTGATCGACGGACAGACTGCCGGCAGCCACTTTCTCACCCTGTTGGCGCTCGACTGGCACCGATTCGCCGGTCAGGGCGCTTTCGTCGAAGCTGGCGAACGGATTGAGCAGCTCGGCGTCGGCCGGCAGGCGCCCGCCGGGTGCGATTTCAATCACATCGCCCGGACGCAGGCTGGCGACCGGCACGCGTTTGCGCTCGGCACCTTGCAGCAGCAGCGCATCTTCCGGCACCAGCTCCATCAGCGCCGTCACCCCGCGCCGCGCGCGGTTGGCGGCATAGGATTCCAGCAGTTCACCGACCATAAACAGCAGCAGCACCATCGCCGCTTCGGCGGTGGCGCCGATGAACAGCGCGCCGATGGCCGCCACGCTCATCAGCGTTTCAATGGCGAACGGCGTGCCGGAACGAATCAGACGCAGCGCCTTGGCGGCGACCGGTGCCAATCCGACCAGCGTGGTGGCGATAAAGGCGATGCGGCCCAGCTCCGGGTTAACCCGATCCAGCACCCAGCTGACGAGCATCAGGGTGGTCAACAGCAGCAGCGGTGCGAATTCGCCGAAGCGTGAGGTTTTTGGCGCGGCGGCTTTGGCGGTCTGAGTGCCGAGCAGGGTAAAGCCGGCCTGGGCAACCGCGTCCTGGATCCGCAGGCTGATGTCGGACTGCGCGTCGACCACCAGTTTCTCGGTCGCAAACAGCACGCGCGCGCTGTCGACGCCGGGAAGTGCGGTGACGGCATTTTCGATTTTCTTGGCACAGCTGGGGCAGTCCATGCCGGTGACTTTCCAGCTGAAACGTTGGCTACCGGAAGGGGGAGCGGCGGCCTGCCTGTCGCTTTCCTCGTCCGGATCGTCGGGCGCGGCGGTGCAGCAGCTGCTATCGCCATGATCGTGATGGTGGTGGGCGTGTTCGGCCTGTGCGGCGGCGTTTTTCGGCTCGCTGCTGCAGCCATGCTGAGTTTTGCTGTGGCTGTGGTTGCAGCCGCATCCGCCTTCGGCGTGGTGATGTTCCTGATGATTATGATTTTGCTGATTGTGCATAACGTCCCCCTTCGGGCTGTTAAACGGGTTTGCTCAGCTGACTCTACACCCTGGAGTCAACTCCAGAGTCAAGCGACGGATGAGAATTATTGCTAACGGCGTTCGAGCCTATAAAGGGGTATTCATTCAATAATGAATAATGCGAATTTAAATCTATAGGCTTTTCTTATCCTCTATTTGGGTGAAAAGGCTCACTGCCGTTAGTTTAAATAAGAAAATAATATTCCTATAGAAACTAAAAAGTCGCCCGACCTAATAATAAAGAGTTATTAACCTATAACGCTTTAGCAAAATTTACCTTTTTGCCCATCGCAAGCCAGCATGATTCGCTTGTGTCTGCAGGCCGCATTGTTATTGAAGTTTGGTGCCAACTTATCCTCGTTAAGTTTCATTTGTTTTGTAAAGAAGCCAAAAAGGCAGCATAACAAACTTTCGTTGAGACAATAAAAGGTTGATTATTTTATGTCCAGTTTCGTGGCCCTGCCTATAATTGGAATCGATTACCATTTTTAATGGTGATCTTATTTGCTGATATATATGCATTAATTCTACCTAACACACTGCCGGCAACGGCGCATAAGCCCCTTCCAGCAAGCTTAAGGTTCATTAACCGTGGCTTACGGGGAGGTTATGTCTATCTGTCTGATTGATAACGATCAGATAATGAGTGGAATCGAACCAATGCAATCTACTAAAAAGGCAATTGAAATTACTGAATCCAACTTCGCGGCCGCCAAAACCGGCTACGATGCTGTAGCCGACCTGCTGCATTATCATGAGCGTGGCAACGGGATTCAGATTAATGGCAAGGATTCATTTTCTAACGAGCAAGCTGGGCTGTTTATTACCCGTGAGAACCAAACCTGGAACGGTTACAAGGTATTTGGCCAGCCGGTTAAATTAACCTTCTCCTTCCCGGACTATAAGTTCTCTGCCACCAACGTCGCCGGCGACACCGGGCTGAGCAAGTTCAGCGCGGAACAGCAGCAGCAGGCTAAGCTGTCGCTGCAGTCCTGGGCCGACGTCGCCAATATCACCTTTACCGAAGTGGCGGCCGGTCAAAAGGCCAACATCACCTTCGGCAACTACAGCCAGGATCGTCCTGGTCATTATGATTACGGCACTCAGGCCTATGCCTTCCTGCCGAACACCATTTGGCAGGGCCAGGATCTGGGCGGCCAGACCTGGTACAACGTCAACCAGTCCAACGTGAAGCATCCGGCGACCGAAGACTACGGCCGCCAGACGTTCACCCATGAGATTGGCCATGCGCTGGGTCTGAGCCACCCGGGCGATTACAACGCCGGTGAAGGCAACCCAACCTACCGCGACGTCACTTACGCGGAAGATACCCGTCAGTTCAGCCTGATGAGCTACTGGAGCGAAACCAACACCGGTGGGGATAACGGCGGTCATTACGCCGCTGCTCCGCTGCTGGATGACATTGCCGCCATTCAACATCTGTATGGCGCCAACCTGTCGACCCGCACTGGCGACACCGTGTACGGCTTTAACTCCAACACCGGTCGTGACTTCCTCAGCACCACCAGCAACTCGCAGAAAGTGATCTTTGCGGTCTGGGATGCGGGCGGCAACGATACCTTCGATTTCTCCGGTTATACCGCTAACCAGCGCATCAACCTGAACGAGAAGTCGTTCTCCGACGTGGGCGGCCTGAAGGGCAACGTCTCGATTGCCGCCGGGGTGACCATCGAGAACGCCATTGGCGGTTCCGGCAATGACGTGATCGTCGGCAACGCGGCCAACAACGTGCTGAAAGGCGGTGCGGGTAATGACGTGTTGTTCGGCGGTGGTGGGGCGGATGAACTGTGGGGCGGTTCCGGACAGGATACCTTCGTGTTCACCGCTGCCAGCGACTCTGCACCGGGTGCTTCGGACTGGATCCGTGACTTCCAGAAAGGGATCGACAAAATTGACCTGTCGTTCTTCAACAAAGAGGCACAGAGCAGTGATTTCATCCACTTCGTCGATCACTTCAGCGGCGCGGCCGGTGAAGCGCTGCTCAGCTACAACGCTTCCAACAACGTGACCGATTTGTCGGTGAACATCGGCGGCCATCAGGCGCCGGACTTCCTGGTGAAAATCGTCGGTCAGGTAGACGTCGCCACCGACTTTATCGTGTAACACAGCAACGAAACGCCCGGCGCAGTCTCGGCCGGGCGTGATGTGGGAGCCCGGTATGAAAGGTACTTTAACGCGCACCGCCCTGGCGGCGGGCGGCATGATGGTGACGAGTGCGGTCATGGCCGGCAGCCTGGCGCTGCCGACCGCGCAGTCGCTGGCGGGGCAATGGCAGGTTGCCGACAGCGAACGCCAATGCCAAATCGAGTTTTTGGCGAATGAGCAAAGTGAAACCAACGGCTATCAGCTGGTGGATCGGCAACGTTGTCTGCAAAGCTTGTTTGCGGCCGAGGTGGTGGGCTGGCGCCCGGCGCCGGACGGCATCGCCCTGCTGCGGGCGGATGGCAGCACGCTGGCGTTCTTCTCGCGCGACGGCGATCTGTATCGCAATCAGCTGGGCGCCGATGATGCCTTAACGTTGAAAGCGTTGGCTTGATGTGGAAACGGGTTCGGCGTGCCGAACCCGCGGCAGGTCGTTACAGGTAGAGTGAGCGCACGATCAGGAAGTGGCCGGAGAAGTAACAGAAAGCGACGATGGCGTCCGCTGCGCGGAAGGTGAAACGGTAGCGGTTGATCAGCCAAACCACGTTGGCCAGTAGCAATAGCGAGGTGCCGGTCAGCAGCGAGAAGCCGAAATCGGTGCTGCGCAGGAAATATTGTTCGCCCGCCAACCAGACCATCAGCAGCGTCATCGCCACATAGGTGACGATTGGCCAGCGCATCTCTTCCAGCCGGGTCCAAAGGGTGGCCAGCAGCAACGCACCTATCGCCAGCAGCGCCAGCGGCAGCGGCCAGAACAGACTGAACGTCATCTGGCTGGCAAAGCTCAGGGTATACAGCAGGTGCGAGAGGAAAAAGGCGCCGATGGCGTACAGCACCCGCTCGCGCGGCAACAGGAGCAGCGCGTCGCCGATCAGCGTCGCCAGCAGGCCGAGTACGATCAGATAACCTGCCGCGCTGAGCACCGGCGCCTGCCAAGCCAACAGCAACAGCAGCAGCAGCGTGACGGGTTTGAACACCCAGCGTTGCCAGCGCGGCCCACGGTATGAGGCGTCGACGAACAGCCAACCGGAAAAGAATACGGCAAGGAACGGCCAACTCATTGATGTCTTCCTTATGTATGAGGGAGCCGCAACCACCGGCTCCAAACTGTCACCCATGTCACTTCTTATTTCAGTGTAGGTAGCCTGCCGACGATCGACAATGCTTTCTTGAGAATGCTATGTTTACGCCGATTTGGCCGTGAAGGAAATGGGAAACCGATGAGCAAACCACCGTTATTTTTTGTCGCCGTGATTGCGCTGATCGCCGTACTGGCCACGCAACGCTACTTCAAACAGCGCCAGCAGGAGGCGGAAAACGACCGCGCGCCGATGCGCAGTCTGCAGGTGACGGTGAGCGACAAACGCGCGGTGCCGGTCACCAAGACCCGCGCGCCGCAGCGCGAGCCGTTGGTCAATGAACCGATGAATTACGAGGTGGTGTTCAGCCCGGTACAGGGCGGTGAAGACATCCAGCTGCGGCTGAAGCAATGGCAGTACAACCCGATAGAAAAAGGCGCGCAGGGCACGTTAAACATGCAGGGCACGCGCTTCGTCTCGTTCACCGCTCAGCCGTAGCGGTCACTTCTTCTTGATGGGCGGCTGTTTCTTTTGCCAGGCCAGCAGCTCGAACACGCCAAAGATAAAGATCTTGGCCTCTTGCCAGTAGCTGATCGGCTGATCCTTCGGCTGGGTGGATTTCAACAGCACCAACTGCAGGCCGTGCATCACCACCATAAAGAACAGCGCCACGTCGATGAAATACTTCAGCGGCTTGGGAAACGGATGGAACAGGTTAGAGAGCAGGAAGCCCCACACGCACAGCATCAGCAGGCGGCCCAGATTAATCAGCATGGTCGGTTTTCTCTTGCGAACGAATATAAAGGCGATAAGCCACCTGGCCGGCGACTTTCTCCCGGTGCAGCTGCCAGCTGGCAGGCACGTCCGCCGCGGCGCTTTCCGCCTCGGCTTCTACATAGATCCAGGCCTCGTCGGCCAGCCAGCCACGTTGCTCCAGCAACAAGGCGGTCTCCGCCAGCAGGCCTTTGCGGAATGGCGGATCGAGGAACACCACGTCAAACGGTTTGCCCTCGCCAGCCAGCCAGCTTAGCGCGTTGGTGTTGATAACCACCCCTTTGCCCTGCAGCAGCGCCAGATTTTTTTCCAGTTGCTGCGCCACCGGCCGTTCGAATTCCAGCAGCGTGGCGCTGCCGGCGTAGCGCGACAGCGCTTCCAGCCCTAATGCGCCACTGCCGGCGAAGCAGTCCAGACAGCGCGCGCCCTGAATCACCGGCGCCAGCCAGTTGAACAGGGTTTCGCGCACCCGATCGGTGGTGGGGCGCAGCCCCGGGCTGTTCGGCACCGGAAGCTTGCGACCGCGCCATTGGCCGCCGATGATGCGGATTTGTCCGGCTGCGGCCTGGGGCGGTTTTTTGGCCGCCGCCCGTGGCGAGAGTCTTGTCATAAGCGTTGTTTGATTTCTTTTACGGCACGGGGCCGCAGAGGTTAACGAAAAGTTGTCCCTATTCTACCGGTGACGGGCGTCGGGGGAAACGGTAAAACTTTGTTGTCTGATTTCACACCGGAAAGCATGCCGGATGCGTGTTGCTACGCGAGGGAAAGTGATAGACTCGGCGGATTATTGTCAGCATATATCCTTCAGGTATGTAGGGTAAGCGAGCCTTCGGTACGGAGTAGAGTCATAACATGGCAAAAGATAAGAAACGTGGGTTTTTCTCCTGGCTGGGCTTTGGCCAGAAGGAAAAGGAAGAAGAGCAACAGCAACCTGAGCAGCCGGTAGAGCAGGCAGAGCCTCAGGCCGCGGAGACGCCGGTTGAACCGGCCGCCGCCAAGCTGGATGACAAGCTCCCCGCCCAGGAATCTGAACCTGCCGCCTCCGTCGACACCCCGGGAGAGTGGGATAACGGTCAGGCCGGCGAACAAATCGCGGAAAATCTGCCGGCGGCGGGCGAACACCCGGCGGCGCAAGCGTTGGCCGAAGAGATTGTCAGCGTGACCGAGCAGGTAGTGGCGCAGCAGCAGCCGGTGGTTGAACCTGAGCCGGTCGTTGAACCTGAGCCGGTCGTCGAGCCTGAGCCGGTCGTCGAGCCTGAGCCGGTCGTCGAGCCTGAGCCGGTCGTCGAGCCTGAGCCGGTCGTCGAACCTGAGCCGGTCGTCGAACCTGAGCCGGTCGTTGAGCCTGAGCCGGTCGTTGAGCCTGAGCCGGTCGTCGAGCCTGAGCCGGTCGTCGAGCCTGAGCCGGTCGTCGAGCCTGAGCCGGTCGTTGAGCCTGAGCCAGTGGTTGAACCTGAGCCGGTCATTGAGCCTGAGCCAGTCGTCGAACCAGAACCCGAGCCGGAAGAAGAAGAGCTGCTTGAACCTGTGGTGCCGGCCGCTGCGCAAGAGCAGGAGCGCCCGACGAAAGAAGGCTTCTTCGCTCGCCTGAAGCGCAGCCTGCTGAAGACCAAGCAAAATCTTGGCTCCGGCTTTATGGGGCTGTTCCGCGGTAAAAAGATCGACGACGACCTGTTCGACGAGTTGGAAGAACAGCTGCTGATCGCCGATGTCGGCGTAGACACCACGCGCAAGATCATCACCTCCCTGACCCAGCACGCCAGCCGCAAGCAGCTGAAAGACGCCGAAGCGCTGTACGGCAAGCTGAAGGAGGAAATGTCCGAAATTCTGGCCAAGGTTGATCAGCCGCTGGATGTCAGCGGGAAAACGCCGTATGTCATCCTGATGGTCGGCGTGAACGGCGTGGGTAAAACCACCACTATCGGCAAGCTGGCACGTCAGTTCCAGGCGGAAGGCAAGTCGGTGATGCTGGCGGCGGGGGATACCTTCCGCGCCGCGGCGGTGGAGCAGCTGCAGGTGTGGGGTGATCGCAACCGCATTCCGGTGGTGGCGCAGCATACCGGGGCGGACTCCGCTTCGGTGATCTTCGATGCGGTGCAGGCCGCCAAGGCGCGCGGCATCGATGTCTTGATCGCCGATACCGCCGGCCGTCTGCAGAACAAATCGCACCTGATGGAAGAGCTGAAGAAGATCGTCCGCGTCATGAAAAAACTGGACGACCAGGCCCCTCATGAGGTTATGCTGACGCTCGATGCCAGCACCGGCCAGAATGCGGTCAGTCAGGCGAAATTATTTAATGAGGCCGTGGGCTTAACCGGCATCACGCTGACTAAACTGGACGGTACCGCCAAGGGCGGGGTGATCTTCGCCATCGCCGATCAGTTCGGTATCCCGATTCGCTATATCGGCGTCGGGGAAGGCATCGAAGATTTGCGGCCGTTTAAGGCTGACGATTTTATTGAGGCACTTTTTGCCCGAGAGGATTAATACGGATGATTCGCTTTGAACAGGTCAGTAAAGCTTATCTGGGCGGACGGCAAGCGCTGCAGGGGGTCGATTTCCATCTGCGCCCGGCGGAAATGGCGTTTCTGACCGGCCATTCCGGCGCGGGGAAAAGTACCCTGCTGAAACTGATTTGCGGTATCGAACGGCCCAGCGCCGGCCACATCTGGTTTGGCGGCCACGACATCAGCCGTTTGAAAAACCGCGAGGTGCCATTCCTGCGTCGGCAGATCGGCATGATCTTCCAGGATCACCATCTGCTGCTGGATCGTACGGTGTATGACAACGTGGCGATGCCGCTGATCATCGCCGGCGCCAGCACCGAAGACATCCGCCGCCGCGTCTCTGCGGCGCTGGACAAGGTCGGTTTGCTGGATAAAGCGAAAAACTTCCCGATTCAGCTGTCCGGCGGTGAGCAGCAGCGCGTGGGCATCGCCCGTGCGGTGGTGAACAAGCCGGCGGTGCTGCTGGCGGATGAACCGACCGGGAACCTCGATGACGCGCTGTCGGAAGGCATTCTGCGCCTGTTTGAAGAATTCAACCGCGTCGGCGTGACCGTATTGATGGCGACGCACGACACCGGGCTTATCGCCCGTCGCAATTACCGCATCCTGACGCTGAGCCAGGGCCGCATGCAAGGGGGCGCTCACCATGGCCAATAACGCAAAAACCGCCAAGAGCAAGGCGCTGCGCGGCGGCTGGCGCGAACAGTGGCGTTACGCCTGGATGAACGCCATCAAAGACATGCTGCGCCAGCCGTTGGCGACGCTGCTGACGGTGATGGTGATCGCCATCTCCCTGACGCTGCCGAGCGTGTGCTACATCGTGTGGAAAAACGTCAGCACCGCGGCCAGCCAGTGGTACCCGACGCCGCAACTGACGGTCTACCTGGATAAATCGCTCGATGACGACGCGGCGCTGAAAGTGCTCGACGCCATCAAGGCGGAAGCCGGCGTGGAGAAGGTGAACTACCTGTCGCGTGAAGAAGCGCGTGGCGAGTTCCGCAACTGGTCGGGCTTTGGCGGCGCGCTGGACATGCTGGAAGAGAACCCGCTGCCGGCGGTGGCGATCGTCACGCCGAAGATGAGCTTCCAGAGTTCGGACACCCTCAACACCCTGCGCGATCGCGTAGCGGCGGTGCAGGGTGTGGAAGAAGTGCGTATGGATGACAGCTGGTTTGCCCGCCTGGCGGCGCTGACCGGGCTGGCGGGCCAGATCGCGGCGATCATCGGCGTGCTGATGATCGTGGCGGTGTTCCTGGTGATCGGCAACAGCGTGCGTCTGAGCATCTTCAGCCGTCGCGACACCATCAACGTGATGAAGCTGATCGGTGCCACCGACGGCTTTATCCTGCGGCCGTTCCTTAACGGCGGGGCGATGCTGGGCTTTGCCGGCGCGCTGCTGTCGCTGGTGCTCTCCGGCGCGCTGGTGTGGCAGCTGGAGTCGGTAGTCGCCGGGGTCGCCAAGGTATTCGGCACCACCTTCACCCTGCACGGGCTGGGCTGGGATGAGGCGCTGCTGCTGCTGATCATCTCCGCCATGATCGGCTGGATCGCCGCCTGGCTGGCGACAGTGCAACATTTACGCCGATTTACACCACAGTAAGATTTTTTTGGTATACTCTTCTCCTGCTGCTTTTGATCGCGTTGCGGGAGAAGAGTGACCTCAAGCGAAGTCAGCACCATCCCTCTCTTCTTAGCGCACAAATTCCCTATCGGCCTTCACTCTCGTCACGTATTGTCAGCGACAATGCTTGCAAAAAAGGGTGAACTTTTAGGGCGGAGTACGGTCAAAAATTGCAGCAAATGTTAAGGTGCCCGGCGTGTGGAACCGCTTTTGCTTCAGCAACTGCCGTAGAATCAATCATTTCCCCGCTGTAATAATCACCTGCATGATTTTGTATTCTCATAGAGAGGGTTTGAATGACCAAAGAAATGCAAACTTTAGCCTTAGTACCCCAAGGTAGCTTGGAAGCCTATATCCGGGCAGCCAACGCCTATCCGATGCTGACGGCAGAGGAAGAGCGGGAGCTGGCTGAACGGCTGCATTATCAGGGCGATCTGGATGCCGCTAAGCAGCTCATCCTGTCTCACCTGCGCTTTGTCGCTCATATTGCCCGCAACTATTCAGGCTACGGTCTGCCGCAGGCAGACCTGATTCAGGAAGGCAATATCGGCCTGATGAAAGCCGTTCGCCGCTTCAACCCTGAAGTCGGCGTGCGTCTGGTTTCCTTTGCGGTGCATTGGATTAAGGCGGAAATCCACGAGTACGTATTGCGCAACTGGCGCATCGTGAAAGTGGCGACCACCAAAGCGCAGCGCAAGCTGTTCTTTAACCTGCGCAAAACCAAACAGCGTTTGGGCTGGTTCAACCAGGACGAAGTGGAACTGGTGGCCCGCGAGCTGGGCGTAACCAGCAAAGACGTGCGCGAGATGGAATCTCGCATGGCGGCGCAGGACATGACGTTCGATCCGACTCCGGACGATGAGGCCCGCGATGGCCAGGCGATGGCGCCGGTGTTGTACCTGCAGGACAAGAGCTCCGACTTTGCCGAAGGCATCGAGGAAGATAACTGGGAAAGCAACGCCGCAGACAAACTGGCCTATGCGCTGGAAGGTCTGGACGAGCGCAGCCAGCATATCATCCGTGCCCGCTGGCTGGATGACGACAACAAGTCGACGCTGCAGGAGCTGGCCGATCAGTACGGCGTTTCCGCCGAGCGCGTGCGCCAGCTGGAAAAGAACGCCATGAAGAAACTCAAAATGGCGATCGAAGCCTGAGTCGATGCGATATTCGAAAAAAAAGCCCGGCTTGCCGGGCTTTTTCATGCCTGAAATTCGGCGTTATGGTGCGACCGCGGCGAAGTCCGGCGCCGGGCAGTCGTAGCCGAATTTCGCCGCCCACGGGTAGCGGGTGCCGGTGTTGATGTAGCGCTGATAAAGCGCCTGGCCGGTCTTGGCGTCGCGTTTGATAACCCAGCTGGCGGCGTTACACAGCACGGCGGCATAGGCCTGGCTTTTCGGGGGCAGCAGATCGGCCGCCTGTTGCGCCAGCCCCACTGCCTGCCAGCGATAGTGCAGGAAACGGTTGTCCTGCGCCGGCAGCGCCGCCTTGGCGCGCGCCGCTTCTGCGCTGTTTATCCAGCTTTTTTGCTTCAGCTCGCGAGTATCGAACGCATCCCCCAGATAGGAATAGCCGGCGCCATAGATGGCGTAGTCCGGCGTCATCTCATAACCGGTAAACTCCAGCCCCTGGGCACGCAGCAGGTTGGCGGCGCGATAGTAAGCCTGCGCGCGCGTCAGCGGCGCGGCGGATTTGTCCTTGGCGGCCTTCAGCTCATCAGCGTACTGCTGCGCGGCCTGGCGGTAGTTAGGGATATCGAAGTAGGCCAGCGCTTCCGGCGCTCGTCCGACGCGCATCAGCCGCCGCGCCAGCAGTTCGCGCAGCTGCACTTCCGGCGTGATCTGCTGGCCGCCGTAGTCGTCCGGGTTAACCGGTTTGAGCGGCGTCGTCGGCGCCGGGGCGTGCTTATCGACAAAGCCTTTCAACTCATCGACGGTCAGCACCCGTTCCGCCACATCGGCCACGTCGGCCCAGTAGATCGCCTTGCCGCGATACAGCAGATCCATCGCCTGCAGATAGTCGCCGCGGTTCAGCGCCAGGATGGCCTGTTCACCGGCCACCCGGCACTCGGGCACGATGGTTTCCGCGACGAAGTCGGCGTTGCGCTGTTCGCCCCAGCTTTCGTCGGCGGGGAACGCGCTTGCCGCTTTGGCGTAGGCGGCGGTGGCGGCTTTCACGTCACCGTCACGCAGCGCCATTTTGGCACGCAGCCACCACGCCAGGCCGCTGTCGCCGGCGTTTTTCAGCAGGCTCGCCGCCATTGGGTACTGCCCGGAACGGTAGGCCAATGCCGCCAGCCGATCGCTGCCGGCGAAGCCGCTTTTCACCGTGCCGTCCAGCAGCGTCAGGATCTGGCTGATAATCTGGGCGGAGCGGCCGTTGCCGTCGGTATCCGCCATTTGCAGGTTGCCGCTGCGGGCGAACAGCTCAATGGTCACCAACTGCTGGATCAACGGATCGCCGATGATCTGTTTCAGCGTTTCCAGATGGTCGGGATTGACCAGGTAGCTGGAGACGTACTGTAGCGACTGCCCGCCGCTCGGATCGCCCTGCGCCGCCTGTAGCGCATAGAGGTGAGCGGCGGGGGCGACGTCACCCAACCACAGGTGGATGCGCGCCTGCTGCCCGAGGCTGCTCAGCGCCAGCTGATCGGGATCGGGGGCGCCGCTTTTCACCCGGTCGATCACCTGCTGGAACGCCGCCAGCGCCTGTTCAAGTGCGGCTTTTGGCGGATGCTCGGCGGCGGGCGCCGCTTCACCAGATTCATTCACCGGCGTACCGTGGTCAGCCATCAACACCCGACCAAGCGAATACTGCGCCCGCAGTCCCCAGTCGCCCTGTTCGGCGGCCGGCAGCTTCAGCACCTGCTGGAAATACTCCGTGGCGCGCGGATCGTGGCCGGCGAAAGCGACGGCGCCCAGTTGATAAAGGCGCGCGGCGTTGGACAGCCCCTGCGTATTGACGGCGTCAGCTTCTTCCACCGTTTTGGCGGCGCGCATTTTGCCGATCGCGATCGTTTCCGGCGATTGCAGCATCGGTTTCGGCGGCATCGGCGGCGGCGGGGCTTGCCAGCGCGGCAGCTGTTTATCCGCCGGCACCAGCCGGCCGGCTTCGAAGGCGAAATTGCCCTCCGGCATATACAGCAGGGTGCCGTTGCGGTCGATCAGCAGCCGGTTAGGAAAATCCGGGCCGCAGGCATAGCCGTTCAGCGGCAGCGCCAGCGCGGCGCCGATCAGCATGGCCAGCGGAAGAAGGCGGCGGGTATTCCGTGCCGCGCGCGTATCAAGGTGTGACAAGGGTGCCTCCTGGCGTCAGTTGTTGGCAGCGCAGCCAGCCCAGCGGCCGGGATTGCCCGGCGCGCAGCTGGTCGCCGCTGATGCGAATAAAGCGTTGCCGTAGCGGTGCGGATTCCAGCCGGTAGTTGCCGACCGCGTCCGCCGCCAGGCAGTCGTCGGCGCGGATGACCACCTCTTGCGGCAGCGGGGCATCCACCGGCCCGTTGTTATGAATTATCAGATCATACAGCCCGTTTTGCTGTGGCTGAGGCCTAAATTTTACCTGCCAGTCGACGTTCAGCGGCCGGTGCTCGATCACCGCTCGCAGCGTGGCGAGCGACCAGGTGCGCCGATCGTCCGCCAGCGGCAAGCGGAACCAGATAATGCCGCGCAGCCGGGGCGGCGTTTGCTGCGCCAGCGTTTGCAGAAAATCGGCGATCTGCTGCGGCGCGACCGTCAGTTCGCGGCCGTTGCCCGCCACGCGCAGCGAGGATTCGCTCTCCACCTGCGCGCCCTGCGCATCAAAACCCAGCAGCGCCATGCCATAGGCCGGCAGCGCGACGCGAAACGGCTTCGGTGTGATGGCGGCGTACTGCCGCACCCAGCGCAGCGCTAAGGGGCCGTCAAACAGCCCTTGCTGCGGCGAGAGTACGGCATGCACCTGCAGGACGGAGCTGTCGGCCTGTTGCAGTACGCCGGGTAGATCGGGCGAACCGATCCAGGCGGGCAGGGCGGTGATGCCGAGTTGCAAAGCGGTGGGCAGCTGCTGGCGTAGCTGCTGCAGAAAGCGTTGGTAGTCCGACAGGCGGGCGGTGGCGGCGTCATGATCGATCTCGATACCGGTGACGGGCAGTCCGGCCGCCTGCCAGCGTTGGGTGAGCGCCAGCAGACGTTGAATAGTGGCTTTTTGGTCCAGCTGCGGCAGTTGGCCGTCGAGGCGTGCTACCAGCCAGAGTGGGCGGCCGTCCTGCTTCAGCAGGCTGAGATCGGCCGGGATTTCCCGCCAGCCTTCGCGCGGATGCACCTGCAGCGCCAGCACCCGCAACCCGGTGAACAGATCGCGGCTGTGCGCCAGCGCATCGGCGTGCTGCGGTGTCCAAACCCGCTGCCAGACATAAACCTGCTGATCCCAGCCTGAGGCCAGGCGCAGCGCCTGCTGGCGCCCGAGGAGCGCGGCCGCTAGCCCCAGCGCAATCAAGACCAGCGCCGCCAGCCGGCGTTTCATTTTTGCCAGAGGTCGCCCTGCGGTGCGAAGCCGCAGGCGCGCATGAAGTTATCGACTTCCCCACGTTCGCGTGGCGCCAGGCCGGCGGTCGACAGCTGCCAGTGGGCGACCTGCGGCAGCTGACGCTGTGTATCCTGCACCAGGTAAAGACCGACGCCGCGGCGGCGCGTCACTTCGCGCACCAGCAGGTCCTGCAGTTCGGCGCGGTCATCCTGCAGCGCGATTTTCACCGCGCCCAGCAGGCGCTCGTTGAAACGGGCGACGAACAGCGCCTTGCCGTCGCTCAGCCAGCGCTGCCACTGTTCCGGCTGCTGATGCGGCCAAATTTTACCGAGGTCGATAAGGTCTTGCGGGGACAGCGCGGTCAGGCGCTCGATGGTCAGTTTCATGCAGAATTTCCGCGCAGCTAAATGATGTCGACAGTGTAATAGATCTTGTGCAGAGCGTTGTGTAAGTTTTTCTGTACGATTACTGTGCAATATGTTTTTTGCATGGGGCATTTTCCGAGTAAATAGTTAGTAAAGGGTTTGTTAACCAGCACAACGCGCTGCGCCTCAAGGTAAACAGCGCAGATTTAATTCGAATTTTATCCTGTTTACACCGCTTGTTTCTGCCTGATGAAGTTGATTTGCAGAAGAAAATTCCTGTTTAATAACATGAAAAATAAAGTCTTATTAGAAAATAATGCCGACAAAGCGCCTAAATCATTATTACTTATAACAAAAGCGGTCAATAACGATCGGGCGCAGGCAAACACAACAGGTACGTTCACAACGACAGATGGGGATTTGCGGATGAAATTAACAACAGGTAAGGCACTGCTGGCGGGTTGTATTGCGATGGCCATGAGCCAGGCGGCCATGGCGAAAGACATCAAGGTGGCGATCGTCGGGGCGATGTCCGGCCCGGTCGCGCAGTATGGCGACATGGAGTTTACCGGCGCGCGCCAGGCGATTGCCGACATCAACGCCAAGGGCGGCATCAAGGGCGACAAGCTGGTCGGCGTGGAATACGACGACGCCTGCGACCCGAAACAGGCGGTTGCGGTCGCCAACAAGGTGATCAACGACGGCATTCGCTACGTGATCGGCCACCTGTGCTCCTCGTCCACCCAGCCGGCGTCCGATATCTATGAAGACGAAGGCGTGATCATGATTACCCCGGCGGCCACCAACGCCGATCTGACGACCCGCGGCTACAAGATGATCCTGCGCACCACCGGCCTGGATTCGGATCAGGGCCCGACCGCCGCCAAATACATCCTCAGCGACATCAAGCCGAAGCGCATCGCCGTGGTGCACGACAAGCAGCAATACGGTGAAGGCCTGGCGCGCTCGGTGCGCGACAGCCTGAAAAAACAGGGCACCGAAGTGGCGATGTTCGAAGGCATCACCGCCGGCGACAAAGACTTCTCCACCCTGGTGGCGCGCCTGAAGAAAGAAAATATCGACTTCGTGTACTTCGGCGGTTACTACCCGGAAATGGGCCAGATCCTGCGTCAGGCCAAGCAGGCCGGGTTGACCACCCGCTTCATGGGGCCGGAAGGCGTGGGCAACTCCTCGCTGTCCAACATCGCCGGCACCGCCTCGGAAGGCATGCTGGTGACGCTGCCGAAACGCTACGACCAGGTGCCTGCCAACCAGCCAATCGTCGATGCGTTGAAAGCCAAGAAGCTGGATCCGACCGGCCCGTTCGTCTGGACCACCTATGCCGCGCTGCAGTCGCTGACCACCGGCATGGAGCGCAGCGGCAGCCAGGAACCGGCGGACATCGTCAAGGATCTGAAAACCGGCAAGCCGGTGGAGACCGTGATGGGGCCGCTGACCTGGGATGACAAGGGCGATCTGAAAGGCTTCGAGTTCGGCGTGTTCGAGTGGCATGCCAACGGCACGTCCACACCGATCAAATAAGCCATAATGATTAGGGTGGGGCGCGGCTTGTTGCGCCCGGCGGGTCGGCTTGCCGGCCCCGTCTCCCTTTACCCGCCGGTTCTCCGCCGGCGGGTTTCGCAGCCAAGGGTTCAGAGTATGTCAGAGCAACTCCTCTATTTTCTGCAGCAGATGTTCAACGGCTTAACGTTGGGCAGCACCTATGCATTGATCGCCATCGGTTACACCATGGTTTACGGCATCATCGGCATGATCAACTTCGCCCACGGCGAGGTGTACATGATCGGCAGCTATGTCTCCTTTATCGTTATTGCTGCCCTGATGATGCTCGGCATCGACGTCGGCTGGTTACTGATCGGCGCCGCGTTCCTGGTCTCGATCGTCATCGCCAGCGCCTACGGCTGGAGCATCGAGCGGGTGGCCTACAAGCCGGTGCGCAACTCCAAGCGCCTGATTGCGCTGATCTCGGCCATCGGCATGTCGATATTCCTGCAAAACTACGTCAGCCTGACGCAGGGCTCACGCGATCTGGCGCTGCCCAGCCTGGTGACCGGCCAGTGGGTGCTGGGGGAAAGCAACGGCTTCGCCGCCACCATCAGCACCATGCAGCTGATCATCTGGCTCGTGACCTTCCTGGCGATGCTGGCGCTGACGCTGTTTATCCGCTATTCGCGCATGGGCCGCGCCTGCCGCGCCTGTGCGGAAGACCTGAAGATGGCCAGCCTGCTGGGCATCAACACCGACCGGGTGATCTCGCTGACCTTTGTCATCGGGGCGGTGATGGCGGCAGTGGCCGGAGTATTGCTCGGCCAGTTCTACGGCGTCATCAACCCTTACATCGGCTTTATGGCCGGTATGAAAGCCTTCACCGCCGCGGTTCTGGGCGGTATCGGCAGCATTCCCGGCGCGATGATCGGCGGCCTGGTGCTGGGCGTAGCGGAAGCGCTGACCTCCGCCTACCTCAGCACTGAATATAAAGACGTGGTGTCGTTCGCGTTGCTGATCGTGGTGCTGCTGATCATGCCGACCGGCATCCTCGGGCGTCCGGAGGTTGAGAAAGTATGAAACTCAATCTGCTCAATGCGCTGATCGCCACGGCGGTGCTGTTCGTGATGGCGTCGTTCCTGATGGGCATGCAGCTCAGCCTGGACGGCACCAAGCTGGTGGTGCACGGCGCGGCGGAAGTGCGCTGGATGTGGATCGGCATCGGCTGCGTCATCGTCTTTTTCTTCCAGCTGTTGCGCCCGCTGCTGCAGCAGGGATTGAAAAAAGTCTCCGGCCCGGCGTTCGTGCTGCCGAGCTTCGACGGCACCACGCCGCGGCAAAAGCTGCTGGCGGCTTTGCTCATCGTCGCGGCGGTCGCCTGGCCGTTCCTGGTGTCGCGCGGCACGGTGGATATCGCTACCCTGACGCTGATCTACGTGATGCTGGGCCTCGGCCTCAACGTGGTGGTGGGCTTGTCCGGTCTGCTGGTGCTCGGCTACGGCGGTTTCTACGCCATCGGCGCCTACACCTACGCGCTGCTGAATCACTATTACGGCCTCGGCTTCTGGGAGAGCCTGCCGTTGGCGGGTATCGTCACCGCCGCCTTCGGCTTCCTGCTCGGTTTCCCGGTGCTGCGGCTGCGCGGCGATTATCTGGCGATCGTGACGCTCGGTTTCGGTGAGATCGTGCGCATCCTGCTGCTGAACAATACCGAGATCACCGGCGGGCCGAACGGCATCAGCCAGATCCCGAAACCGACCTTCTTCGGCCTGGAGTTCAACCGCAGCTTGCGCGACGGCGGCTGGGATACCTTCCATAACTTCTTCGGCCTGAAATACGATCCGAGCGATCGCATCGTGTTCCTGTACCTGGTGGCGCTGCTGCTGGTGGTGCTGACGCTGTTCGTCATCAACCGCCTGCTGCGCATGCCGCTGGGGCGCGCGTGGGAAGCGCTGCGCGAAGACGAGATCGCCTGCCGCTCGCTGGGCCTCAGCCCGACGCGCATCAAGCTGACCGCCTTTACCATCAGCGCCGCTTTCGCCGGGTTTGCCGGCACGCTGTTCGCCGCGCGTCAGGGGTTCGTCAGCCCGGAATCCTTCACCTTCGTCGAGTCGGCCTTCGTGTTGGCGATCGTCGTACTGGGGGGCATGGGCTCGCAGTTCGCGGTCATTCTGGCGGCGATCCTGCTGGTAGTGTCACGCGAGCTGATGCGCGATCTGAATGAATACAGCATGTTGCTGCTGGGTGCGCTGATGGTGCTGATGATGATTTGGCGGCCGCAGGGGCTGTTGCCGATGAAACGGCCGCAGCTGAAGCTGCAGGCGGCGGACATTCACGCGGGCAAGGGGGAGCAGGCATGAGCGTTCAACCTTTACTGCAGGTAGAGGGCCTGTCGATGCGTTTCGGCGGGCTACTGGCGGTCAACAACGTGGCGTTGACGCTGAACGAAGGCGAAATCGTGTCGCTGATCGGCCCCAACGGCGCCGGTAAGACCACGGTGTTCAACTGCCTGACCGGTTTTTACCGCCCGACTGGCGGCACCATCAAATTGCGCGATCGCCACCTGGAAGGGTTGGCGGGGCAGGCCATCGCCCGTATGGGCGTGGTGCGCACCTTCCAGCACGTGCGGCTGTTCCGTGAAATGACGGTGATCGAGAACCTGCTGGTGGCGCAGCATCAGCACCTGAAAAGCGGCGTGTTCGCCGGCCTGTTGAAAACCCCGGCTTTCCGCCGCGCTGAAGCCGAGGCGCTGGCGCGCGCGGCGGAGTGGCTGGAGCGCGTCGGCCTGCTGGAAATGGCCAACCGTTCGGCGGGCAACCTGGCCTACGGGCAGCAGCGGCGGCTGGAGATTGCCCGCTGCATGGTGACCCGGCCGGAGCTGCTGATGCTGGACGAACCGGCCGCCGGCCTCAACCCGAAAGAGACCGACGAGCTGGATCACCTGATCGTCGAGCTGCGCGATCGGCATAAGGTCTCGGTGCTGCTGATCGAGCACGACATGAAGCTGGTGATGGGCATCTCCGACCGCATTTACGTGGTGAATCAGGGTACGCCGCTGGCGCAGGGCACACCGGCGGAGATCCGCAACAACCCGGACGTGATCCGGGCTTATTTGGGCGAAGAATAATATGTTGTCATTCAATCAGGTATCCGCCCACTACGGCAAAATTCAGGCGCTGCATCAGGTCAGTCTCACGATAAGCCAGGGCGAAATCGTGACGTTAATCGGCGCCAACGGCGCCGGTAAAACCACGCTGCTCGGCACCCTGTGCGGCGAGCCGCGCGCCAGCGAAGGCAGCATCGTCTTTCAGAACCAGGACATCACCCAGTGGCAAACCTCGCGCATCATGCGCGAAGCGGTGGCGATCGTGCCGGAAGGGCGGCGCGTCTTCTCGCGCATGACGGTGGAAGAAAACCTGGCGATGGGCGGTTTCTTCGCCGATCGCCGGCAGTACCAACAGCGCATCGAACGGGTGTTCACCCTGTTCCCGCGCCTGCTGGAGCGCCGAAGCCAGCGCGCCGGCACCATGTCCGGCGGCGAGCAGCAGATGTTGGCCATCGGCCGCGCGCTGATGAGCCAGCCGAAGCTGCTGCTGCTCGACGAACCTTCGCTTGGGCTGGCGCCGATCATCATCCAACAGATTTTCGACATCATTCAGCAGCTGCGGGAAGAGGGCATGACCATCTTCCTGGTGGAGCAAAACGCCAATCAGGCGCTGAAATTGGCGGACCGCGGTTATGTGCTGGAAAACGGCCGCGTGGTGTTGGAAGATACGGGGGCTGCATTGTTAGCCAACGAAGCAGTGAGGTCGGCGTATCTGGGTGGTTAATCCGCCCCCCTACGAATTAAAATAATCAGGTACGAGAAGAAGAAATGAAGACAGAAGGGTTACTCGCGCAGCGCATCGTTAACGTAAAAAGTTCGGCCATCCGTGAATTGCTTAAGCACAGCAAGATGGAACACGTCATTTCGCTGGCGGGCGGCATCCCCTCTGATGCGCTGTTCGATTTCGAAGGATTGAGCATCGCCACCCAGCAGGCGATCACCGAACAGCCGAAAAGCGCGTTCCAGTATGGCCTGACCGAGGGCAGCCCGCTGCTGCGTGAGCGCATTTGCGCGCTGTGCGCCGAGCGCGGCGTCACCGCTGGCGCGGAAGAGGTAATGGTCACCGCCGGCTCGCAGCAGGCACTGGATTTGGTGATGCGCGCCATCGTCAACCCCGGCGACGTGTTCGTGGTGGAGCGCCCGACCTACCTGGCGGCGCTGCAAACGCTGGAGCTGGCGGAAGCCAACATCATGTCGGTCTCGTCCGACAGCGACGGCATGGTAGTGGAAGAGCTGGCCGAGCTGCTGAAAACCCAGCGCATCAAGGGCGTGTACGTGGTGCCGAACTTCGGCAACCCCAGCGGCATCACCCTCAGCGCCGCGCGCCGCGAACTGTTGGTGAAGCTGGCCGCCGAACATAACTTCCTGATCATCGAAGACGATCCGTACGGTGAGCTGCGTTTCACCGAAGAGCGCCACCCGACGCTGCATCAGGTGTCGCGGCAGGTGCTGGGCAACACCGACCACATCATCTATACCTCGACCTTCTCCAAGATCCTGGCGCCGGGCCTGCGCTTGGGCTGGGCGATCCTGCCGCCGTTCCTGCTGCATAAAGTGGCGATCATCAAGCAGGCGGCGGATCTGCACGCCAGCGCGCTGTCGCAGAGCATCGTCGAATGCTATCTCGGCCTGGATCGCCTGCCGGCGCAGATCGACAAGATCCGCGCCGCCTACAAGCAAAAGGGCGAGATCCTGGCCGGTTTGGTGGAGCAGGAGTTGGGCGACTACATCACCTTCGATAAGCCGAAGGGCGGCATGTTCCTGTGGGCGCGTTTCCGCCAGCCGTTCAACGCCACCGAATGGCTGAACACGACCTTGCAGCAGGGCGTGGTGTTCGTGCCGGGGGAATACTTCTTCTCCGACAACCCGGATCGTTCGACCTTCCGCCTGTCGTTCGCCACCGCCACCGAGCAGCAGATGCAAGAAGCGGTGGCGCGCCTGCGCCGTTCGCTGTAATCCTCGCGGCGGCGGAGCCCATGCCCGCCGCCGACATCAAACCGCCATCTTCACTTCACCTTGCCGTCATGTGGCTGTCATGTAACGGTTATTTTTCTGTCATCCGCGCATGGCATGTTAGCTTCCGAACAAAAAACTGATTCTTTTCGCTCACGCGCTTTTACACCAGCTTTTTTCAGGAGTTAGGCATGCTCACCTACGCTATTCGCAAAACCACGCTGTGCGCCGCGTTGACCCTGGCGGTCAGCACTCAGGCGCTGGCGGCGACCGAGATCCCGTTCTGGCATTCGATGGAAGGCGAACTGGGTAAGGAAGTGGATTCCCTGGCGGATCGCTTCAACCAGTCGCACAGCGACGTCAAGATTGTGCCGGTTTACAAAGGCAACTACGAACAGAGCCTGGCGGCGGGCATCGCCGCTTACCGCTCCGGCAAGGCGCCGGCGATCCTGCAGGTTTACGAGGTGGGCACTGCCACCATGATGGCCAGCAAGGCCATCAAACCGGTCTATGAAGTGTTTAAAGAGGCCGGCATCAACTTCGACGAGTCGGTGTTCGTGCCGACGGTGGCCGGCTATTACACCGACAACAAGAGCGGCCATCTGCTGTCTCAACCGTTCAATAGCTCCACGCCGGTGCTGTACTACAACAAAGACGCCTTCAAGAAGGCCGGCCTGAACCCGGACCAGCCGCCGAAAACCTGGCAGGAGCTGGCGGCGGATACTGCCAAGCTGCGTGAGGCCGGCATGAAGTGCGGCTACGCCAGCGGCTGGCAGGGCTGGATCCAGCTGGAGAACTTCAGCGCCTGGCACGGCGTGCCGTTCGCCAGCGAAAACAACGGGTTCGGCGGCACCAACGCCAAGCTGGAGTTCAACAAGCCGCTGCAGGTCAAGCACATCGAGCTGCTGGAGGCGATGAACAAGAAGGGCGATTTCACCTACTTCGGCCGCAAAGACGAATCCACCGAGAAGTTTTATAACGGCGACTGCGCCATCACCACCGCGTCATCCGGTTCGCTGGCGGACATCAAGCACTACGCCAAATTCAACTACGGCGTCGGCATGATGCCGTACGACGCCGACGCGAAAAACGCGCCGCAGAACGCCATCATCGGCGGGGCCAGCCTGTGGGTGATGAACGGCAAAGACGCCGCCACCTACAAGGGCGTGGCCGAGTTCCTGCAGTACCTGGCGCAGCCGGAAATCGCCGCCGAATGGCACCAGAAGACCGGCTATCTGCCGATTACCACCGCGGCTTACGATCTGACCAAGCAGCAGGGCTTCTACGACAAGAACCCGGGTGCTGACGTCGCCACTCGCCAGATGCTGAACAAGCCGCCGTTGCCGTTCACCAAGGGCCTGCGCCTGGGCAATATGCCGCAGATCCGCAGCGTGGTGGATGAGGAGCTGGAAGGCGTGTGGACCGGCAAGAAAACGCCTCAGCAGGCGTTGGACGCCGCCGTGCAGCGCGGTGAGGTGCTGCTGCGCCGCTTCGAAGCATCGACCAAGTAACCCTGCGTCGCGAGCCCGGCAGACCGGGCTCGCGTCTTCACGCCGATCCTTCCGTACCCGATTAATGGTTTAACTTCTATGTCATCTTCCCGTCCCGGTTTCGGCTGCAGCTGGCTGCCCTATGCGTTGGTGCTGCCGCAGCTGCTGATTACCGCCGTGTTCTTTTTATGGCCCGCCGGCGAGGCGCTGTGGTATTCGGTGCAGAGCCTCGATCCGTTCGGCCTGTCCAGCCAGTTTGTCGGGCTGGATAACTTTACGCAGCTATTCCAGGATCCTTACTACCTCGACTCGTTTTACACCACGCTGATCTTCAGCTTCCTGGTGGCGGGCATCGGGCTGGCGGTGTCGCTGTTCTTCGCCGCGCTGGTGGACTACGTGCTGCGCGGCAGCCGCCTCTATCGCACGCTGATGATCCTGCCCTATGCGGTGGCGCCGGCGGTGGCGGCGGTGCTGTGGATCTTTCTGTTCAACCCCGGCCTGGGGTTGATCACCCATTTCCTCAACGGGCTGGGGTATAACTGGAACCATGCGCAAAACAGCGGCCAGGCGATGTTCCTGGTGGTGCTGGCCTCGGTGTGGCAGCAGATAAGCTATAACTTCCTGTTTTTCCTCGCGGCGCTGCAGTCGATCCCGCGCTCGCTGGTGGAGGCGGCGGCCATCGACGGCGCCGGCCCGGTGCGGCGTTTCTTCCATCTGGTGCTGCCGCTGATCGCGCCGGTGAGCTTCTTCCTGCTGGTGGTCAATCTGGTGTACGCCTTCTTCGATACCTTCCCGGTGATCGACGCCGCCACCGGCGGCGGGCCGGTGCAGTCCACCACCACGTTGATCTACAAGATCTACCGCGAAGGCTTCGCCGGATTGGATCTCTCCAGCTCCGCCGCACAGTCGGTGATCCTGATGCTGCTGGTGATCGGCCTGACGGTGATCCAGTTCCGCTTCGTTGAACGTAAGGTGCGCTATCAATGATTGAGAATCGACGCGGGCTGGATATCTTCAGCCATGTGATGCTGATTATCGGCGTGCTGGTGGTGCTGTTCCCGCTGTACGTGGCCTTTGTCGCCGCTACGCTGGACGACAAGCAGGTGTTTCAGGTGCCGATGACGCTGGTGCCCGGTGGCCACCTGTGGGAGAACATCCGTAATATCTGGCAGGGCGGCGTGGGCAACCTCAAGGTGCCGTTCTCGCTGCTGCTGCTCAACAGCGTGATCATGGCGCTGGCGATCACCTTCGGCAAGATCGCGGTGTCGGTGCTGTCGGCTTACGCCATCGTGTATTTCCGTTTCCCGCTGCGCAGCCTGTTCTTCTGGCTGATTTTCCTCACCCTGATGCTGCCGGTGGAGGTGCGCATTTTCCCGACGGTGGAGGTGATCTCCAACCTCAACCTGCTGGACAGCTACACCGGCCTGACGCTGCCGCTGATGGCCTCGGCCACCGCGACCTTCCTGCTGCGCCAGTTCTTCATGACGCTGCCGGATGAGCTGCTGGAGGCGGCGCGCATCGACGGCGCCGGGCCGATGCGTTTCTTCTGGGACATCGTGCTGCCGCTGTCGAAAACCAATCTGGCGGCGCTGTTCGTCATCACCTTTATCTACGGCTGGAACCAATACCTGTGGCCGATCCTGATCACCAGCGACGCCTCGATGGGCACCGCGGTGGCGGGCATCAAGAGCATGATCTCCACTTCCGGCGCGCCGACCCAGTGGAACCAGGTGATGGCGGCGATGATTCTGACTTTATTGCCACCGCTGGCGGTGGTGCTTCTGATGCAGCGCTGGTTTGTGCGCGGTCTGGTTGATAGCGAGAAATAACGACGATGGCAGGATTAAAACTACAGGCGGTCACCAAGTCTTACGACGGTAAAACGCCGGTGATCAAACAGATCGACCTCGATGTGGCGGACGGCGAATTCATCGTGATGGTCGGCCCGTCCGGCTGCGGCAAATCCACGCTGCTGCGTATGGTGGCCGGGCTGGAACGCACCACCAGCGGCGATATTTATATCGATACCCGGCGCGTGACCGATCTGGAGCCCAAGGATCGCGGCATCGCGATGGTGTTCCAGAACTACGCGCTCTATCCGCACATGAGCGTGTACGACAACATGGCCTACGGCCTCAAGATCCGCGGTTTCGGCAAAGATCATATCCGCCAGAGGGTGGAGGAGGCGGCGCGCATCCTGGAGCTGGAGCCGCTGCTCAAGCGCAAACCGCGCGAACTTTCCGGCGGCCAGCGCCAGCGCGTGGCGATGGGGCGCGCCATCGTGCGCGAACCGGCGGTATTCCTGTTCGATGAGCCGCTGTCCAATCTGGACGCCAAGCTGCGGGTGCAGATGCGCCTTGAGCTGCAACAGCTGCATCGTCGTCTTAAAACCACCAGCCTGTACGTGACCCACGATCAGGTGGAGGCGATGACGCTGGCGCAGCGGGTGATCGTAATGAACAAGGGCGTGGCGGAGCAGATCGGCACCCCGAGTGAAGTGTACCAACGGCCGGCTTCGCTGTTTGTCGCCGGCTTTATCGGATCGCCGGCGATGAACCTGCTGCCCGGCACCCTCAGCGCCGACGGCGGCCAGCTGCTGCTGGCGGACGGCATGGCGCTGCCGTTGCCGGCGGCCAAGCCGCAGTGGGCGGGGCGGTCGTTGACGTTGGGCGTTCGGCCGGAGCATATTCAGCTGGTGGCGCAAGGCCAGGGCGTGCCGCTGCAGCTGCAGACGTTGGAACTGCTGGGGGCCGACAATCTGGCGCACGGCCAGTGGGGCGGGCACGGGGTGATCGCGCGGCTGTCGCATGAAACCTTGCCGGCGGCGGGCAGTACGCTATATTTGCAACTGCCTGCTCAGGCGCTGCACTTCTTTGACACCCACAGCGGATTACGGATGGATTGATGACTAGACCCTGGCCTTATCCTCATATCGTCGCCCACCGCGGCGGCGGTTCTCTGGCGCCGGAAAACACCCTGGCGGCGATCGACGTCGGCGCGCGCCACGGCCACAAGATGATCGAGTTCGATGCCAAGCTGGCGCAGGACGGGCAAATTTTCCTGCTGCACGACGACACGCTGGATCGCACCAGCAACGGTTGGGGCGTGGCGGGCGAGCTGCCGTGGGACAAACTGGTGCAGCTGGACGCCGGTAACTGGTACAGCTCGGCCTTCAAGGGCGAGCGGCTGCCGCTGTTGTCGGAGGTGGCGGAACGCTGCCAGGAACACGGCCTGATGGCCAATATCGAGATCAAGCCGACCACCGGCAGCGACGATGAAACCGGCCGGGTGGTGGCGCTGGCGGCGCGGCTGCTGTGGCAAGGGCAGACCGATCCGCTGCTCTCTTCCTTCTCGGTAGAAGCGCTGGCGGCGGCGCAGCGCACCGTGCCGGATTTGCCACGCGGCCTGCTGCTGGAGGCCTGGGACGACAACTGGCGCGAGCTGACCGAACGTCTGGATTGCGTCTCGCTGCATATCGATCACAAAGCGCTGACCGCCGAGCGGGTGAAAGCGTTGAAAGACGCCGGGCTGCGCATTCTGGTGTATACCGTCAACCAACCGGATCGCGCGCGCCTGCTGCTCGACTGGGGCGTTGACTGCATTTGCACCGACCGGATAGATTTGATCGGCCCGGATTTTTAATCCGGCACCGATGAATCCCGCGACGACAAGCCTTGCCGCCGCACCACCGGAAGGAATGCGATGCCTGGCTTTATCCTGTCACTGTGGCACCAGATCGTGCTGTCTTTACCGCTGTTTGTTCTGATCGCGTTGGGTTATGGGCTGATTCGCTGGGGGAAGTGGCCTGCCAGCATCACCGATGGCCTGACGCGTTTCGTGTTTTCCCTCGCCTTGCCCGCCATGCTGTTTCGCATGATGTGCGATTTCTCGCAGCGCCCGGCGGTCGATGCCCGGCTGCTGATCGCGTTCTTCGGCAGTTGCCTGATCGTGTTTGTGCTTGGCCGTCTCGTCGCCCGGCATCTCTTCCGGCTGGATGGCGTCGCCGGTTCGGTGTTTGCGCTGGGCGGTATTTTCTCCAATAACGTGATGCTCGGCTTGCCGATCGCCAGCGTGATGCTGGGGCAGGCGGCGATCCCGTCGGTGGCGCTGGTGCTGGTGTTCAACGGCCTGATCCTGTGGACGCTGGTCACGGTGTCGATCGAATGGGCGCGCAACGGTTCGCCGACGCTGAGCGGTTTCGTTAAAACCGCGCGTAGCGTGCTGACCAACCCACTGATCGTCGGCATCCTGTCCGGCACCCTGTTCAGCCTGACCGGCCTGCCGCTGCCGGCCTTCGTCGATCGGCCGGTCAGCATGCTCGGCCAGGTGGCGGCGCCGCTGTCGTTGGTGGTGCTTGGCATGGGGCTCGCGGAGTATCGCATCGGCGAAGGTTGGCGGCTGAGCAGCGCCATCTGCGTGCTGAAATTGCTGGTGCAGCCGCTAGTGATTTGGCTGCTGGCCTGGATGATGGATCTGCCGCCGATGGAGACCCGCGTTGTGGTGCTGCTGGGGTCGATGGCGGTGGGGGTGAACGTCTACCTGATGTCGCGCCAGTTCAATACGCTCACCGGCCCGGCCGCCACCAGCCTGGTGATGTCCACCGTGCTGGCGGCGATCACCACGCCGCTGATCCTCACCGTTATGGGCGTGCGGGCGTAGCCGGCATCGGCGCCTGCGGCACCGCCGGTGAGGTGCGGTTGAACGGATCGCGCGGCTGGTTGCCGTTAGGCAGCAGCTGCCCGCCGTTCGGCGTGGTTTGCAACAGCTGTTGCCGTTGATTGTCGAACTGTCGCTGCTGCTGCAGGCGGCGTTGATCCATCTGCCGGTTGTTCAACAGGCGCTGTTGCTGCGCCTGCTGGTTGTTTTGGTTGAGTAACTGCTGCTGTGAACGCAGGTCGGTTACGCCGTTGGCCGCCGCCGCCAACCCAGGCAGCAACAGAAGAGCGAACAGAATGTGAGAAGTTTTCATGATGGTTACCTCGTCTTTTTATTAAGCCTAATCCAGCGGTGAAATTTTGCCGGTAGTTTGTCTTTTGTTCAGATGTAAACCGCCTTTCATCCCCTTATGCGTCCATCTTCCGTTACAATCGCCCTTTCGGTCTTTTTAGGGTGAACCCATCGTGCTGCTTTTGGTTATAACCACCATCCTGTGGGCATTTTCTTTCAGCCTGATTGGCGAGTACCTGGCGGGCCATGTCGACAGCGGGTTCTCGGCGCTGGTGCGCATCGGGCTGGCGGCGCTGGTGTTTCTGCCGTTTCTGCGTTGGCGCAATATCAAACTCAAGGTGATCCTGCTGTATATGCTGGTGGGCGCCTTCCAGCTGGGCATCATGTACCTGTTCAGCTTCCGTGCCTACCTGTACCTGACGGTGCCGGAATTCCTGCTGTTCACCGTGCTGACGCCGCTGTACATCACGCTGATCTACGACTTGCTGAGCGGCCGACGCCTGCGTTGGGGCTATGTCTTCAGCGCGCTGCTGGCGGTGCTGGGCGCGGCGATCATCCGCTATCACCAGCTGAGTGAGCATTTCTGGTGGGGGCTGCTGTTGGTGCAGGCGGCGAATATCAGCTTCGCCATCGGCATGGTCGGCTATAAGCGCCTGATGGAAGTGCACCCCTTGCCGCAGCACACTGCGTTTTCCTGGTTCTACCTGGGGGCGGCGGCGGTGGCGGTGGTGGCCTGGTTCCTGTGGGGCAATCCGCAGCAGCTGCCGACCACCAATCTGCAGTGGGGCGTGCTGATCTGGCTGGGCGTGGTGGCGTCGGGGCTGGGTTACTTCATGTGGAACTACGGCGCGACGCAGGTGGATGCCGGCACGCTCGGCATCATGAACAATATGCATGTGCCGGCCGGTTTGTTGGTCAATCTGGCCATCTGGCAACAGCAGCCGCACTGGCCGAGCTTTATCATCGGCGGGGCGGTGATCGTCGCTTCGCTGTGGGTGCATCGCCGCTGGGTAGCGCCGAAACAGCTCGGTTAAGCGAGTGGGCCACCCCGGTACGGGGAGCCCGAATGTTTATACGCCGGCTGCCAATGCTTTGGCGCCGGTCGCGCCAGGGCGTGCGGCATCGCGTACAAACGGCAGATGATCGCAGGCGTGCTGGCGGGCCGAGCGGATAAAGGCTTCGGTCACCGCCTGGCGCTGTTCACCGTCGCGCACGGCGGCGTACAGGCGGCTCCACAGGCCGTCACCCAGGGTTTTGGTCACCACCAGCCCCTGCTGTTCGAAACTCTCCACCACCCAGTGCGGCAGCGCCGCAATCCCCATCCGCGCCGATACCATCTGGATCAGCAGCAGCGTGTTATCGACGTTCTTCAACGCCGGGCTAACGCCCGCCGGCTGCAGAAAATGCCGCCAGATATCCAGCCGTTGGCGCTGCACCGGGTAAATCAACAGCGTTTCGTCACTCAAGTCTTCCGGCTCGATGTGCGGCTTGCCGGCCAGCGGATGATCCGGCGCCATCACCAGACGCACCTCGAAATCGAACATCGGCGAATAGTGCAGGCCGCTGCGCGGCAGAATATCCGACGTCATCACCAGATCCAGTTCGCCCTGTTGCAAGGCCGGCTGCGGATCGAAAGTCACGCCGGAAGTAAAGTCCATCACCACCTGTGGGAAACGCCGGCGGAAGTTGTCCAGCGCCGGCGTCAGCCACTGTATGCAGCTGTGGCATTCGATGGCGATGCGCAGCGTGGTCTGATGCGGCTCGTGGCAGGCCTGCAACGCCTGTTGGATCTGCGGGAGGACCTGCTCCGCCAACTGCAGCAGGATCTCGCCCTGGGCGGTGAAGCGCAGGGGCTGGCTCTTGCGCACGAACAGCTTGAAGCCCAGACGTTGCTCAAGATCGCTGAACTGGTGCGACAGGGCAGACTGCGTCTGATGAAGTTGGGCCGCCGCCCCCGCCAGCGAACCGCTGTTGCGCAGGGCCTGCAGCGTCCGTAAATGTTTCAGTTCGATCATGAGAGTCCTTCACATTGACAGTGAATAAATTGCGCTTGTGGTTAATACAGTACCTGCTGATTATGGATGTGTAAACATCTGGACGGCTAAATGGGGAATATGACGATGGCAATTTTGAATCACACACTGGGTTTTCCTCGCGTTGGGCTACGACGTGAGCTGAAAAAAGCTCAGGAAAGCTACTGGGCCGGCAACTCAACGCAGGAAGAGCTGTTGGCGGTTGGCCGCGAGCTGCGTGCTCGTCATTGGCAGCAGCAACAGCAGGCCGGGGTGGATTTGGTGCCGGTCGGCGATTTCGCCTGGTACGATCATGTGTTGACCACCAGCCTGCTGCTGGGCAACGTGCCGGCGCGCCATCAGAATGCGGATGGCGCGATCGATCTGGACACGCTGTTCCGCATCGGCCGTGGCCGCGCACCGACCGGCGAGCCGGCGGCCGCGGCGGAAATGACCAAATGGTTCAACACCAACTACCACTACATGGTGCCCGAATTCCAGCAAGGCCAGCAGTTCAAGCTGGGCTGGACTCAGCTGCTGGACGAAGTGGACGAAGCGCTGGCGCTCGGCCATCGCATCAAACCGGTGCTGCTGGGCCCGGTGACCTATTTGTGGCTGGGTAAGGTGAAGGGCGAGCCGTTCGATCGCCTGTCGCTGCTGAAAGAGATTCTGCCGGTTTACCAACAGGTGCTGGCCGAGCTGGCGAAACGCGGCGTCGAGTGGGTGCAAATTGACGAGCCTGCGCTGGTGCTGGAGCTGCCGCAAGCCTGGCTGGATGCGTTCAAACCGGCTTACGACGCGCTGCAGGGGCAGGTGAAGCTGCTGCTGACCACGTATTTCGATAGCGTCGGCCACAACCTCGATACCGTCCGCACGCTGCCGGTGCAGGGGCTGCATGTCGATCTGGTCGCCGGCCATGACGATATCGCCGCGCTGAGCGCCGCATTGCCGCAAGATTGGCTGCTGTCGCTGGGGGTGATCAATGGCCGCAACGTTTGGCGCGCCGATCTGAGCCGCTGGTTTGAACGTCTGCAGCCGCTGGTGGGCACCCGCCCGCTGTGGATCGGCAGCTCCTGTTCACTGCTGCACAGTCCGATCGACCTGAGCGTGGAAAGCCGTCTGGACGAAGAAGTGAAAAGCTGGTTCGCCTTCGCGCTGCAAAAATGCGCCGAGCTGGCGCTGTTGAGCTCGGCGCTGAACGCGCCTGACGCGACGAAACAGGCTGAACTGGACGCCTACAGCGCACCGATCCGCGCCCGCCGTCAGTCGAGCCGCGTGCATAACCCACAGGTTGAGCGCCGGCTGGCCGCAATCACCGCGCAGGACAGCGAACGCCACAGCGCTTACGCCGAGCGCGCTAGGGCGCAGCGCGAGCGTTTCAACCTGCCGGCCTGGCCGACCACCACCATCGGTTCGTTCCCGCAGACCACCGAGATCCGCGGCCTGCGTCTGGACTTCAAACAGGGCCGTTTGGACGGCAACAACTACCGCACCAGCATCGGTGAGCATATCAAACAGGCGATCGTCGAGCAGGAGCGTCTCGGGCTTGACGTACTGGTGCACGGTGAAGCCGAGCGCAACGATATGGTGGAGTACTTCGGCGAGAACCTCGACGGCTTCGTGTTTACCCAGAACGGCTGGGTGCAGAGCTACGGCTCCCGCTGCGTGAAGCCGCCGGTCATCATCGGTGACGTCAGCCGCCCGGAAGCCATCACCGTCGAATGGGCCAAATTCGCCCAGTCGCTGACCGACAAGCCGGTGAAAGGCATGCTGACCGGGCCGGTGACCATCCTGTGCTGGTCGTTCCCGCGTGAAGACGTGACTCGTGAAGTGATTGCCAAGCAGATTGCGCTGGCGCTGCGCGACGAGGTGGAAGATCTGGAAAAAGCCGGTATCGGCATCATCCAGATCGACGAACCTGCGCTGCGCGAGGGGCTGCCGCTGCGCCAATCCGACTGGGCCGCCTACCTGAACTGGGCGGTGGACGCCTTCAAACTGAACGCCGCCGTGGCGCGGGATGACACCCAGATCCACACCCACATGTGTTACTGCGAGTTCAACGACATCATGGACTCCATCGCCGCGCTGGACGCCGACGTGATCACCATCGAGACCTCGCGTTCCGATATGGATCTGCTGGAAGCCTTCAAAGAGTTCGAATACCCGAACGAAATCGGGCCGGGCGTCTACGATATCCACTCGCCGAACGTGCCGAGCGTGGAATGGATTGAAGCGCTGCTGCGTAAAGCGGCGCAGAACATCCCGGCGGAACGCCTGTGGGTTAACCCGGATTGCGGCCTGAAAACCCGCGGCTGGCCGGAAACCCGGCAGTCGCTGGCCAACATGGTATTGGCGGCGCAGCGCCTGCGCGAGCACGCGTGATGCCGTGCGGCGGATAAACCGCCGCTTATAGATTTACTGGTGTGATGATTGGGCGCTTCGGCGCCCTTTTTTATGCGAGGGAAATTATTTGACGCCGTGCTGGGCGAACCACGCCAGCATGCGCTGCCAGCCGTCCTCCGCCGCTTCGGCGTTGTAGCTGGGGCGATAGTCGGCGTTGAACGCATGCCCGACCTCGGGGTATACCACGATTTCGGCCTCGGCGTTGGCGGCGCGGATCGCCTGACGCATGGTTTCCACCGTCTCCAGCGGAATGCCGCTGTCCTGCCCGCCATACAGCCCCAGCACCGGCGTTGACAGTTGGGTGGCGACATCGACCGGATGCTTCGGTGAGTTCAGCGTTTTCTCGCCGACCAGTTTGCCGTACCAGGCGACCGCCGCCTTCAACTGCGGGTTGTGCGCCGCGTACAGCCAGGTGATGCGGCCGCCCCAGCAGAAACCGGTGATCGCCAGCTTGCCGGCGTCGCCGCCGTGGCGGATAGCCCAGTGCGCGGCGTGATCCAGATCCGACAGCACCTGACGATCCGGCACCTTGGTCACCAACTGCTGGAACAGCTCGCTGATATCGGTGTAGTCGTTGGCGTCGCCCTGGCGGAAATAGAGCTCGGGCGCGATCGCCAAATAGCCCTGCTTGGCCAGGCGGCGGCACAGATCCTGAATGTGCTCATGGACGCCGAAGATTTCCTGCACCACCAGCACGATGGGGAAAGGGCCGTTATGGTCGGCGGGTTTGGCGACGTAGGCCGGCAGCGCGTCGCCCTGAGAAGGGATGGTCGTTTGCCCGGCGTGAATGCCCTGTTCGTCGGTGATAATCGCGGAGGCGGCCAACGGCGCGGCGGCCGGGGCGAATCCCCCCTGAGCCTGTTCTAATGTCATCACATGTTCGGTTTTCATTGCGGTCTCCGTGCAATAGAAAAAAGCGCTGAGATTAACTATAGGAAAGATTACCCATTATTGGCGCTGCGTGGCGCACTTTCGGACAAGTCGATAAAAAACGGCTAATTATCTGGCTTTGCGGCATTTTTAAGCGCTTTTTATCATGTTATTACGCGTTTTGACCCGCGTAAGTGCCATAAGGTGCGTTAGAGGGCTTTTTTGTCCCTAAGCAACCGATAAGATGGGGGTATTTCGGATTGATGAGCTAGATAGTTTCAGCCGGCAACCAACGGGCGGGGAGCTGCAAGGTTTGTCGGCTAGACTGAGGTTTAGCGGTGCGTTCTGGATGCCTCACAGTGCTTTTTTGTGATAAAAATCACAAAAAATATGTAGCATGTAATTTGTTTCTCTTTTCATAGTGACTATCGTCACGAAATTAAGCGGCGATTTTCAGTAGAGTGCTTTTTTGTTCCTCCCAATAAACATGATCCATGAGGAGTCTCGTATGTCTCAGTCTGACGTTTTTCATCTCGGCCTCACCAAGAACGATTTACAAGGGGCCCAGCTTGCCATCGTGCCGGGCGATCCGCAGCGCGTAGAGAAGATTGCCAAGCTGATGGAAAATCCGGTGCATCTGGCCTCCCATCGTGAATTCACTACCTGGCGCGCAGAGCTGGACGGCAAGGCGGTGATCGTCTGCTCCACCGGTATCGGCGGCCCGTCTACCTCTATCGCGGTGGAAGAGCTGGCGCAGCTGGGCATTCGCACCTTCCTGCGCATCGGCACCACCGGTGCCATTCAGGCCAATATCAACGTCGGCGACGTGCTGGTCACCACGGCGGCGGTACGTCTCGACGGCGCCAGCCTGCACTTTGCGCCGATGGAGTTCCCGGCCGTCGCAGACTTCGCCTGCACCACCGCGCTGGTGGAAGCGGCCAAGGCCAGCGGCGCCACCACGCACATTGGCGTGACCGCGTCTTCCGATACCTTCTATCCGGGCCAGGAACGTTACGATACCTACTCTGGCCGCGTCGTTAGCCGTTTCAAAGGCTCGATGGAAGAATGGCAGGCGATGGGCGTGATGAACTATGAAATGGAATCCGCGACGTTGCTGACCATGTGCGCCAGCCAGGGCCTGCGTGCCGGTATGGTGGCTGGGGTGATCGTCAACCGTACCCAGCAAGAGATCCCGAACGCCGAGACCATGAAAAACACCGAAAGCAAAGCGGTGCAGATCGTAGTGGACGCCGCCCGCCGCCTGCTGTAATCGCCTTCCCTCAACGGGCCGCCGACGCGGCCCGTTGAGGTTGATGACAAACTTCATGCCATTGCAGGGTTTGCAAAGAGCAGCGGATAACAAACAGGGAAAATCAATTTATTGATTTTCGGCTGATGGCCACAAAGGAGGAAAAACCACGTTTTTTCCTCCTTTGTCAACGAACTGAACGGGCCGCCGACGCGGCCCGTTTTTCCATTCGCGACGAATCTGTTACGGTGATACTCCTCAGCGCTGCGCCGATGGCCGCCGCGCGTTGTCATAACAAAAACAACGAGGACGTTTATGACCGCCCAGATCCTGCTTCATCCTTCGCTTGCGCCGCTCGACGGTGGCATCAATTTCCGCGACTTCGGTGGCAATGGCATGGCCGACGGGCGCCGCATCAAACGCGGCCTGCTGTTCCGCTCCGGTTCTCTCGAACGGCTGACGGAAAGCGACTGCACTTTCCTCGCCGGGGTGCCGGTGCGTTCGGTGCTGGACTACCGCGATGCCGACGAAGTGCAGGCAAAACCAGATATTCTGTGGAATGGCGCCGATTATCATCACGTGCCGGCCAACCCGCTGAGCAGCGAAGTTAACGCCAACCTGGAAAAGCTCACCAACGAAACGCTGGCCGCTTTCGACGCCCGGGCGTTCATGCTGGAGCTGTATCGCCGCCTGCCGTTCGGCAATGCGGCCTATCAGCGGCTGGCGCAGCTGTTGAGCAACCCTGGCGGCGGCGCGATCGTGCAGCACTGCGCGGTCGGCAAGGATCGCACCGGGGTCGGTTCGGCGCTGGTGCTGTTCGCGCTGGGCGCCGACGAAGCGACGGTACTGGAAGACTATCTGCTGACCGAAACCACGCTGGCCACTTTCCGCGAGCAGATGCTGGATCAGCTGTCTATCAAGCTGAATGCAGCGGCGCTGGAGCAATTCGCCTATGTGCTCAGCGCGCGCGAGGAGTTCCTGATGACGGCGTTGGGCTGCATCCGCCGGCAATACGGCTCCACTGACCGCTGGCTGGAAGCGGAATACGGCCTGGGCGCGGCCCAGCGCGAAGCGCTGCAGGCGTTCTACCTCGAGTAAATTGCCGCGTGTTTAGCCGGGGTTTAACTCGCCCCGGCCTATCCTAGGCGGCGAACCATCGCGTATCAGGAGCCCTGCATTGAGCCTCAATGACGTTATCAACTGGGTCAGCGACGTCGTGCGTCAGCACGAAGGCTGGGCCATTCCCATCATCTTCTTCCTGGCGTTCGGCGAGTCGCTGGCGTTTTTGTCGCTGCTGCTGCCGGCCACGGTGATCCTGCTGGCGCTGGGCGCGCTGATCGGCGAAAGCGGTATCGCCTTTTGGCCGATTTGGGCCGCCGCCGCCGCCGGGGCGTTTTTCGGCGACTGGCTCTCTTACTGGATCGGCTATCACTATCAGGATCGCGTGGCCCATATGTGGCCGCTGTCGCGCAATCCGCAGCTGCTGGCGCGTGGCCATGCCTTCTTTGAGCGCTGGGGCGTGCTGGGCATTTTCATCGGCCGCTTTTTCGGCCCGCTGCGCGCCGTGGTGCCGCTGGTGGGCGGCATTTGCGGCATGCCGCAGCGCTATTTCCAACTGGCCAACGTCACGTCGGCGATGATCTGGGCGTTCGGCATTCTGGCGCCGGGGGCGTTCGGCATCAAGTGGCTCAGCCAGTGGCTGGGCTGATTTCTCGCTAAATTGCGCAGCGCCGCGCAATATTGTGCGCGGCGGGCAAAATCAGGCTGGACATCCATACAGCCTCCCCTTAACGTGACGGGCAATGGGCGTGCGAAACGCCGGAACGGCAAGGTGCAACAGGAGGCAGGGTGGATACCAGTCTGATTTATGGGATTGGCGGCGTAGCGATCGGCATGCTGTTGGGGTGGCTGATCGCCAGTCTGCGGGTGCAGCAGACGAATGCGCAACATGAAACCGAGCTGCGGTTGCTGGAGCAAGCGTTGCAGCAGGCGCAGCAGGAAATGGCCGCGCGGCAGGAGACTCTGCAGCGCCACGAGCAGCAGCTGCGGCAGAGCGAGCTGGAGCTGCGTAACCTGCACAGCCAACTGGCGGCCGGGCATGAAAAGCTGCAACAGCTCAATCATTGGCGCAACGAATGCGAGCTGCTTAACCAGGAGCTGCGCGCCCAACGCGAGGTTAACAGCGCGCAGGAGGCCGAGCTGCGCGAAGTCACCATCCGTCTGGAAGAGACGCGTATGGCGGCGGAGGAGAAGCAACGCCTGCTGATCAACAGCGAACAGCGCCTCACCACCCAGTTTGAAAATCTCGCCAACCGCATTTTTGAACACAGCGGCCGCAAGGTGGACGAGCAAAATAAGCAAAGCTTGGATCGTTTACTGCTGCCGCTGCGCGAACAGCTGGACGGTTTCCGCCGCCAGGTTCAGGACAGCTTTGGCCAGGAAGCGCGGGAGCGCCACACGCTGACGCACGAGATACGTAATCTACAGCAGTTGAACGCGCAGATGGCGCGCGAGGCCATTAACCTCACCAAGGCGCTGAAAGGCGACAACAAAACGCAGGGCAACTGGGGTGAGGTGGTGCTGAGCCGGGTACTGGAGGCCTCTGGCCTGCGCGAAGGGCACGAGTATGAAACGCAGGTCAACGTGCGGGTGGATCACCAGAGCCGCATGCAGCCCGATGTGATCGTGCGCCTGCCGCAGGGCAAGGATGTGGTGATCGACGCGAAGATGTCGCTGATCGCCTACGAGCGCTATTTCAACAGTGAAGACGAGGTGGGGCGCGAAGCGGCGCTGAGCGAACATATCGCCTCGCTGCGCGGCCACATTCGCATGCTGGGCCGCAAGGACTATCAGCAGCTGCCGGGGCTGCGCTCGCTGGACTATGTGCTGATGTTCATTCCGGTCGAGCCTGCCTTCCTGCTGGCTATCGATCGCGAGCCGGAGCTGATCAGCGAAGCGCTTAAGCACAACATCATGCTGGTCAGCCCGACCACGTTGCTGGTGGCACTGCGTACCATCACCAACCTGTGGCGCTATGAGCATCAGAGCCAAAATGCCCAGCGCATCGCCGATCGCGCGGCGAAACTGTATGACAAGATGCGGCTGTTCGTGGACGATATGTCCGCGCTGGGGCAGAGCCTGGACAAGGCGCAGGGCAGTTATCGTCAGGCGATGAACAAACTGAGCGAAGGCCGTGGTAATCTTATCGGCCAAATTGAAGGTTTCCGCGCGCTGGGGGTTGAGGTCAAACGGCCGATCAACCCGCTGCTGGCGCAGCAAGCCGGCGCGCAACACGATGACGCGGAAGAGGCGAACGACGATGATGTCGCCGCGCTGCCGCAGACGAAAGACGATGACGATACCGCCGGGGAACCGGGCTTCGTTTCGCACGGCTGAGGCCGTGGCGAGGTGGGGTATTCCCCAGGCTTCTGGTACACTCATCCACACAAAATTGACTGAATAGCAGGCAGGACAATGGCAGATCAACCGCAGGAAACCACCGATTTCGGTTTTCGCACCGTCGCTAGAGACGAAAAACAGGCCATGGTGGCGGACGTTTTTCATTCGGTAGCGGCAAAGTATGACGTGATGAACGACCTGATGTCGTTCGGCATCCACCGTATCTGGAAGCGTTTCACCATTGACTGCAGCGGCGTGCGCCGTGGGCAGCGCGTGCTGGATCTGGCCGGCGGCACCGGCGACCTGGCGGCCAAGTTCTCCCGCATGGTTGGCGAGCAGGGGCAGGTGGTGCTGGCGGACATCAACGATTCGATGCTGAAGATGGGGCGCGAGAAGCTGCGCGATCGCGGCATCGTCGGCAACATCAATTACGTGCAGGCCAACGCTGAAGCGCTGCCGTTCCCGGATAACTACTTCGATTGCATCACCATCTCCTTTGGCCTGCGCAACGTCACCGACAAAGACAAAGCGCTGCGCTCGATGTTCCGCGTGCTGAAGCCGGGCGGCCGCCTGCTGGTGCTGGAATTCTCCAAGCCGCTGCTGGCACCGCTGAGCAAGGCTTACGACGCCTACTCCTTCCACGTGTTGCCGAAGATCGGCGAGCTGGTGGTGAAAGATCCGGACAGCTACCGCTACCTGGCGGAATCGATCCGTATGCACCCCGATCAGGAAACCCTGAAAGGCATGATGGGCAACGCCGGTTTTGAAAACGTCACCTATTTCAACCTGACCGGTGGGATTGTCGCCCTGCATCGCGGCTTCAAGTTCTGAGAGGGAGATGCCGATGCTGTTTACCCCTCTGCTGACCGGTGCGCTGGAAACCTCGCTGAATAACCTGCTGTTTCGCGATCGCAGCATGAAAGCCGCTCGCCAACGCCTGGCGGGCAAGGTGCTGCGCATCGAACTGGAAGAACTGGCTTCACCGCTGGTGCTGGTGTTCAGCGAACTGCGTGTGGACGTGCTGGGGCAGTCTGAAGACAGCGCCGATTGCACCGTGCGCAGCCGCATTCCCGCCTTACTGAAGCTGCGCGATCGCCAGCAGTTGCCGGTGCTGATGCGCAGCGGCGAATTGACGGTGGAAGGCGATATTCAGGTGGTGCAACAGCTGGTTGGTTTGCTCGATCTGGCGGAGTGGGATCCGGCGGAATGGCTGGCGCCCTATATCGGCGATATCGCCGCCCAGGGCATTACGCAGGCGCTGGGAAAAGGCGCCTCGCTGTTGAAAGGCAGTTTTATGCGCCGGCAGCAGGACGTGGCGGAGGCGCTGACGGAAGAGTGGCGCCTGGCGCCGGGGCCGCTGGAAGTGGTGTGGTTCAATGAAGAAGTTGATGCACTCGCCCGCAGCGCGGAAGCGCTGATTGCTCGCATGGATAAGTTGGAGGGCAAGCGATGACCCCAGGCGAACTGCGTCGTTTGTATTTTATCGTCCGCGTTTTTCTCAGCTATGGATTGGACGAGCTGATCCCGACAATGCGTTTGACGCTGCCGCTGCGCTTTGGCCGCCGGCTGCTGTTCTGGATGCCGAATCGGCATAAGGACAAACCGTTGGGCGAACGCCTGAGGCTGGCGCTGCAGGAACTGGGGCCGGTCTGGATCAAATTCGGCCAGATGATGTCGACCCGCCGCGATCTGTTTCCGCCGCAGATTGCCGATCAGCTGACGCTGCTGCAGGATCGGGTAGCGCCTTTCGACGGTGCGCTGGCACGTAAGCATATCGAGCTGGCGATGGGTGGCCCACTGGAAACCTGGTTCGACGATTTCGATCAGCAGCCGCTGGCCTCTGCCTCGATCGCGCAGGTGCATACCGCGCGGCTCAAAACCACCGGCCAGGAAGTGGTGCTGAAGGTGATCCGGCCGGATATCGGGCCGATCATCAAGGCCGA
>Ga0153999_1000059_pt1 | contig 64872 bp, 77 predicted proteins | sample TSNC083MetaG_FD_104675 | JGI IMG/M metagenome (GOLD analysis project Ga0153999, IMG submission 104675) | Attine ant fungus gardens microbial communities from North Carolina, USA - TSNC083 MetaG | ecosystem: Host-associated > Fungi > Mycelium > Unclassified | place: USA: North Carolina, Lumber...
AATTCAAAGAAGTATGGTGCATTGGGTCATATTATTTCCGATATGGACACAAAAAAACCTATTGATATTGATGATGGAACAATAGTGCGTTCATCGGTTACTGCTATTGAAAAAGGGAATAGTGGCAGTCCTGGTGAGAAACAGGCGAAGTTTTCAATTGCTGACCACCATTTAGGCAACATTACTAAAAACAGTCCATTTGGAATTTTTGGCAAGCTAAACCAAGGTCTTTCGAATGGCAATATGGATCAGGCGTTGCCCATTGCCTTATCACATGAAGTAAAAGATGGCCCAGCGAAGATTTTAACTGTTATCAAAGGTGAGAAGGTCGAATCATTTGATGTGGAAATTATGAGCAGCATTCCTCAGAAAGCTCCAGCTACTAAAGGAATGGTTGTCAAAATTACAGATAAACGCTTGCTCAAAGAAACTGGTGGGATTGTACAGGGAATGAGTGGTAGTCCAATTATTCAAAATGGTAAAGTAATTGGTGCTGTGACACATGTATTCGTTAACGATCCTACTTCCGGTTACGGTGTTCATATTGAATGGATGTTAGAAGATGCTGGAATCAACCTTTATAAAAATGAGAAAAAAGCAAGCTAGCCGTATAAAAGGTCGTCTCGATATTGAGACGACCTTTTTTCGACAATTAATTAAAAAATATGTCTGATTTAAGAGAATGTGATAGAAAAAGCGACTAAATGAAAGCAAATCAAAGAAAACCTTATTAAAAACAAATATTTTAAAATTTAAAAAAGGATAAAAAGCAGTTGTGTCGAATAATTTTAATTAGGACGCAAGTTAACTTGAATAGCGTATGTACATAAGGAGGAAGGAATATTGAATAAAATTAAGTTATGTCTTGTTGATGATAACAGGGAATTGATTCGCATGATGGAGGAGTATTTCAATGCACAACCTGATATTGAAGTGATTGGTGTAGCATTTAATGGCCAATCATGCTTAGAACTTCTTGATGAAGTAGAGCCGGATGTGCTGATTCTTGACATAATCATGCCTCATATAGATGGTCTCGCCGTTTTGAACAAGCTTCGCCAGCAAGAACGCAATTCCTACCCTAATGTCATTATGCTAACTGCATTTGGTCAAGAGGAAGTAATGAAAAAGGCAGCAGATATGGGAGCTTCTTATTTCATGTTGAAGCCCTTTGATATTGAAAATCTTGGCGAGCAAATCAGACAGATTCAAGGTAAACCTTCAACTATTCATGCCGTGCCTCAACGCGGGAACGGTGTTAAAAAGAAACGTGATCTTGAGGCAAGTATCACGAATATCATTCATGAAATTGGTGTACCAGCTCATATTAAAGGATACCAGTACTTGCGTGAAGCCATTACAATGGTCTATCACGATGTAGAATTACTTGGTTCAATTACAAAGGTGCTTTATCCTGATATTGGAAAGGCATTCAATACAACAGCCTCGCGAGTTGAGCGAGCTATTCGTCATGCAATAGAAGTTGCTTGGAGTAGAGGCAACATTGATTCCATTTCTTCGTTGTTCGGCTATACAGTGAGCGTTTCTAAAGCGAAACCGACTAATAGTGAATTCATTGCGATGGTCGCAGATAGATTGAGACTTGAGAATAAAGCGAGCTAACGTTGGTATGACGGGGTTTGTGACAATTTGATACTATATGGAAATACCGACTAATTCTAAATTTACCGATAAACTTTTTATTGGTATGCGGTAAATCCTTCTTGTTCACTTTTTGAAGTTATAAGGTGAATAGGAGGGATTTTTGCATTAAATAAAATTGATTTTATGCTTGAATGATTTCTTTTGCATTGTGAGGCTAAAAATTTATCAAGAAAAACTTTGAGAAGTTATGACCAGACTATCCGGCTGTTTGTGAGGTTCTAGAAAATGATATGCTGGATTGTTGAAGAATGATGGAGAAGTCAAAGTGATGGCTTATTTATAGAGTATGACTCATCTACCAGTAGAGCTAGGCGAGGGAGAGTTGAAACAGGACTAAGGAGAAGCAAATTTCAAAAACGTCTAGAATTGTTAGAACTGTTTGAGTCTCTAACACCAGAGTAGTTGTTAAAAGACCTTTCAAGTGGCAAAATTGAACCAAAGCATGAGGTGGAAATGGTAAAGATAATACAGGATTCAAAAGGTCTGCCTACCCTAGTCATGAACGTGCTGATTAATTATGTATTATTCAAAAATGAATTAAAATTAACAAAAGTATATATGCAGAAGTTGGCTGGTCATTGGTCAAGTGTTAAATTGAAAACTGCTTCCGAAGCGATGAGATTTTTTGGGAATTAAGAAGCTAGATATAGAAAAAAAGAAGATCAAGCCATAAGCACTTTTGCCCCCAGCAGTAAAAGAAGAAAAGCCATTCACAAATTATGAGTACAGTTATATGATGACTATTTTTAACAAATACAATATTGATCTAAACATTGAAAGGGAGATAGTTAAGTACGGTAGGGAAGTTAATCAAAATTTTTTGATATTCTGGTTTGTTGATGCTATAGCCGACTATATTCTTTACATAGAAACAATGGAAAGACAGTAGAAGGGGCAAAAGAACTTATTTCAGTCTTCCATCAAAAATATGTAGTGAACTTTGGAAAGGACTGATCAAATGTCTAAGCGCAAAGATGAACTGCTTCACATTTCAACAATCTAACACCAGCTTAATTGCTAAAAGAGTAGTACAATCCAGATGAGCCGATACAATCACAATTAATGAAAGTGTCCGCAAGTTGGCAGAGGATTGGTGTAAATACCGCATCAGAGGCAGTCGAGTATGCTCAAGCACAAGATTTATATGAGAAAGCTGTCAATTTGTATAATAACTAAATAAAGCGACATAGAGACCATTTGAGGCATCTAAATCGCTTTATGATCAAAAATAATCAAAGTAGGTAATACTTAATCGGTTCATCACGGCTCTCTAATGGATTCCAGATGTCACTCAACATGAAATTCTGGTCGCCAAATTGCATTACTTGCCTACAAAATCCCTAAAAGTCTAATCATACTTCTTTTTAACGTATTCAAAGGCTTCTTAAAACTTTTCTTGCTTTACTTTTCACTGTTTTGATTTTCATTTTGCTGTTCATTGTCATTTTTGCTCAGGCGGCTTTCTTCCAGGTTTTTCACCTCATTTAACTGGCAATTACTTTTGCTCGATATCTACCATGGTTGAATAATCATCCAATTCATCTGTGAGTTGCTGTCTTTCACTAGAACTCAGATTCTCAAGATAATTCCATCTAGTAACTTCACTAAGCTTGATATGATCTATAGCCGCACGTTCACCAATATGCTCATCATAAATCTTCTATATTGTTCCATTTTCTTGCATTTCTACAATAGCATCATTTAAGAAGTTCATTAGATTCTCATTCCCTTTTTTAATACCAAGTCTAAACGTTGTAGACGAGTCAAGCTCTATGCCATTAGGGTAGTAAAAAGGCTCGGATAAATAACTGTATGTAGTTTCGACTTCACTGTTGGATACATTTGTGACACTTGGAATTACTCCAATTCGATTATCGCCTAAAGCAATAACGGCATCTTGTATATTAGCCATTGTTACATAATCAATTTTGACATCATACTTTCTACCAATATGCTCAATTACATCATCATCAAAATCATTGTAAGCCTTAAGTCCTTTAGTTGTCTGCTTACCTCTACCAACTTTAATTGTATCTATATTATACTTCTGGCTCAAAGATGCGTTGTTTTCTTTTTCTACAGTCTCGGTCTTAGAAAATGCTTTCTCTTGGTTTCCACAAGCTGTAATTAAGATGAGCAATATTAGAGCAGTAAATAATAAGCAATATTTTTTCAATATAATCTCTCCTTTTTAATCCTGTATAGTTGTCAAAGCACCATATTCTAATATTTGTATTGAAGTACAGTGTTTTCATTGTTGCTATATTTATTGAAAAATGGATAGATGACATCGCTTTTGGAATTAATAATGATATTAATTAAATTATAATTTCCAGCATTATAAGTGTATTTTTTTATTTGTTTTCCTTTAGGGGATACCTTCACAAAATCATGCATATTACTTCTATTGTTATCGTTCATAGCGATGTAGATATTTCTCTTTTGATCAACTACTGCTCGTTGAATCGTTTTACCTTTTGGTATTTTGTATTTCCAAATAATTTTTCCTTTTTCGGTAGTTGCGGTCAGATAATTACCGTAGCTGAAATAGAGAGTATTACCTTCAATTGCATGAAGCCTAACGTCATCGTTGGTCTTAATTGTACTGATTGTCTTCCCGTTTTTGCGATTTAGAAATACAGCCTTACCATAGTCTGCATAGAAAAATGTATTTCCTATAATATCCCCATAACGAGTGTCTGATTGGTTGACGTTTTTCTTCCATATTAAGTCTCCAGAAGGGGAGAGCGCATATAGTAAGATGACATCCTTTTTGCCTTCATACTTGGAATAACCTACTCGGATATAGACATTACCTTGCTCATCGTCTTGGAAGATATGATAATTAAATACTTTTGAACCTTTATTTTTATCCATTTTAAAGATGTCTTTAGTCCATGCAACTGTTCCGTTTCCATTCCATTTGCTTAAACTTGCAAATGAGCCATTATAGTCATAATCAAATTCATATGCAGTTTGCTCATTACGGCCAATATCGAGTCCAAATCCACTTTCATCAAGATATCTTAAGGGAAAGGTAACTGCTTTTCCATTATAGGTAAAACCTTTGGTATGAGTCCTATAATCATATCTAGGTTCATCGTAAAAGAAGCCGCCATTAAAACCTAGATATAGATACATTTCTTTAACTCCTTTAGCGATAATTCTTTGCCATTTCTTCTTATGATTTTGATCAAAAGTTTTTAAAGAACCCTTTGTAGAATCGTAAACATAAATTTGCCTTTTGCTGTCCTTTGCATCAGAAGTGAATAGGCCAAGACCACGCTCTTTCCATTTCTTAACGACTTTCCCTTTTTCAGAAACAACTGCGATATTAGCTAAATCAGCTTTATTAGCTCTGGTGTTGTATCCAAATACTAGTGAACCATTCTTGTCTACATAAGGACTATAGATTAAATCTCCTTTGAATTTTTGGAAAGGTTTTTTACTTGCTGCCTCAATAGCGTGTTTTGGTACAAATGTAAACAGACAAACTAAAGTTATCATACAGATTAATAAGCTCTTCCTCATAGTCAATTCTCCTTAAATGTTTAGGAGTATATTACCATACTAGCCAATGCAAGGGAATACAGGTTAGGCATATCGTAACGTTTTGAACGGAAATACCTCCTAGAAATAAACTGATAATAATGTTAGATTAATCAATATAAATTTGTTAAAGGATAAAACATCGCATTTAGTAATCAAAATTAAACGAGTATAGGCAATGAGGGTAATGTAGAACCACCTGTATCACAACCCAGCGAATCTTATCCGAGTAGCGAAGTTTTGCTCCAAGTAATACAAAATGAGTATGATATTGAAGCAAATCGAAAAAGAGGTTTTGAAACTAGAAGTACTGTGAAAGAGTATGACCTCAAGCGAGTCCTTTTATATGTCGTTTTCCGGACATGAGCAAGTGCATGCTATCAGAAAAGACTTCGAATTTACAAACGGATTTCTCCTTAAAAATACTATGCACATCAAAATATCTGTGCGGAAATAATAACGTTGTTAAAATCATAATAAAGTCATTTTAAATTGAAATAAATGTTATAATATTCAATAAAATTGTCAGATTGGAGATTAAAAAGAGCTTCGAACTGGAGCGGGGCGACGGGAAATCGGGATCCACGCGTTTATAAATAGGGGGAATAGTTTAATGTACGAAGTTAGTGGAAACGATGATTGGATGTTCTCATTTGTTCCGACATTTATAGGCATTATTTTTGTTATTGTTTTTATAATAGTAATAGTTAACTTATTTAAAGGTGTTATGCAATGGAAGAAAAACGAAAATTCTCCGCGCCTATCTGTTTCTGCAATTGTAAAAAGTAAAAGGACTCATGTTTCAAGATATAATCATCATCAAGAACAGAATGTCCACTTAAATGGTTCATCTACGAGTTACTTTGTTACGTTTGAATTTGACAGTGGGGATCGCTCAGAGTTCAATGTGTCAGATAAAGAATACGGTATGCTTGCAGAAGGGGATATTGGCACTTTGACTTTTCAAGGAACAAGGTATATTGATTTTAATAGAACGAAATTAGAATAATCAATAATAGCGTTTCGGCTTCCCTAGCTATTCGTCATGAAAACGTTAATTATGCGCAATTATGGTCTTGGGTCTTGATACTCCACGATGGTAATACCGCAGCTAAGAACGTTCCTGCAAGTGCATAGGATGTTAACGGAGAAGCGTGAAGTATAGAAAAAAATACGCCGGAAACGGTTGACTCTTGGATGATTAAAAGGGAATTGGGAGTCACGGTAGACAATTAAGTAACAAACAATGGGGCGGAGTGGCTTCGGTTACAGGCATGTGATTGTGTCTGTATATCGAGGCTGCTCCGCCCCTTTTTTGTTTGTAGCGGATATGGCGAATAGTTAATTCATTATATAGAAGAAACAGGATCGTAGTAGGTGCGTCCAATGTCCGTTAGTATCCGGTGTAGCAATGGGTTGATGTGAAATCTCCGGCAACGTGCCTTTGACGCGTAGACCACCGCATCCATTTATGAAGTCTGACAATTGGTCGGATATATTTTGGTTAATTTGAATTTACGTTTTTGTTTTTGATGTATTTCATTAAATTATTTAAAAACTCTATTATACTAAAAGTCGCAACAGCAACCCATATCCACCTAATATATGCATGATTGTACATGCTTATTATGCTTACGTATATAAATATTAAAGCTATAAAACCGGAATAGAGAACCCTCTTTATCGACATGGAATTTTCTTCCTATAAAAATAGTTTAGTATATTAACAAATTAAAGACAATTTTGTGAAGCAGTATGTACAATAGATATTTGGCTGTCTATATAACGCTTGCTTAAAAGACAAATCGTGTCAGTCCAATCTAATGCGTTTGTCTATAAATCCGTCTATACTCGTAATTACATAAAACGTATGGCAAGTCAAAATATCTGTGTGCAAATAATAATGTTGTTAAAATCATAATTGAGTCACATAAAATTGAAATAAATATTATAATATATAATTAAATTACTGTATTTCCATAATCTTTAGGAATTGTATGTTAAGGTAAACTTATCAAAAATTCTTACGTGAGGAGGTTATAAAATGAGAAATAGTGTTATCTTAATGACCATAATTTCCGGACTGTTTTTTCTTTCTATAATGTTTGCAGCTTCGCTAGCCCCTTTTCCAGATACTGGTGAATTTAATTCTGTAGGTATGTGGCTGAATATTATATTTTTACTAGTCTTTTATATTCTGTCTTTAATTTTGTACCGGGTAGGAGTTAAAGGAATGAAGTATGTTATGGCAGTTTTTTGTGGATTAGGGTTGCTTATATCCTTTTCAATAATTGTATTGTCATTAGTGTTGGGGACAGTTAATGTACTGGGAGCGGTTAATAATATCTCTGATTTTCTAACTGTGATTGTTCTTTGCGCTATGGCATTCATTTGTAACATTATTTGGTATATTGTTGCATTTAAAAAGGAACGGATTCATAAGGAATCTGTTTTATAGGGTTAAATATATCAAACAAACGGGCACGATTTTCGCAACAAATGAAATGCTTTCAACTGATGTAGAAGCGTTTATAAAGTACGGTAAACATGCGCACATATAGCGTCATGCTAACGCCCATCAAGTATCCGTTTCTAAAGCGAAACCGACTAAGACTTGAAATTAAGCTCTCTAAAAATAGAAAGACCGCAGCTTCTGAAGAGCTGCGGTCTTTCTATTTTATTAATTAAAGTAGGCTTTATAAAGGGCCTTTATTGCTCGGTCAATTCCTTCTTCTTCAATACCAAACATAATAGAAACCTCGGATGAACCTTGGTTGATCATTTCAATATTTACTTTAGCTTCTGCAAGTGCGTTGGCTGCTTTGCTTGAAATGCCGATTGTATCTTTCATGCCTTCACCTACAACCATAATCATTGCAAGGTTGCGACGAATCTTCAATGTATTCACATGCAGTTCCTGTTGAATTCGCTCAACAACGCGTGTTTCTTTTTCAGGTGTGAATTCGCAGTTTTTAATAATGACAGACATGTCGTCAATACCAGATGGTACATGTTCAAACGAAACATGCTCATCTTCAAGAATTTGTAGTAATTTGCGTCCGAAACCAATTTCGCGGTTCATCAAGTACTTCTCAACGTACAAGCTACAGAAATCTGTATCACTTGCAATACCGACAACACAGTTACCATTGCGTTCTTTTTCTGCAACAATCATTGTGCCAGGAGCAGATGGATTATTTGTATTTTTAATACAGACTGGAATTTTTTCCTGGAAAGCAGGGATTAACGCTTCATCATGGAAAACTGAGAAGCCTGCATAGGAAAGTTCACGCATTTCTTTATATGTAAGAACAGAAATTTCTTTTGGATTCTCAACAATATTCGGATTGACTGAGTAAACTGAGTCAACGTCTGTATAGTTTTCATACAGATCAGCTTTCACACCTGCTGCGATAATTGATCCTGTGATATCCGAGCCACCGCGTGAGAAGGTCATCAATTTGTTATCAACTGTATAGCCGAAGAATCCTGGAATGACTAGGACTCCTTCACGGTCACGCAAAGTATAGATCTTTTCGAAACTTTCAGGAAGGATCTGAGCATTGCCTGGCTGATTGCTTACAATCATGCCAGCTTCTTTTGGATTCACGTATGCAGCTTTAATTCCAATTTGGTTCAAATAACTGCTAACAATTTTTGCAGAACTATCTTCACCGGATGCTTTAATAGCATCAAATTTGATTTCGTTCGGTTCATTACCTTTAATGGTTTCTTTAGTAGACTGTTCAATCTCATCAAGTAGAGAAGAGGGGAGTCCAAGTTCCTCAATAATTTCAGCATAACGTTTGACGATTTTTTCCAAGATGCTATCATAAGCATCTCCATTTGCATAAGCATTGCCAAAATCGATTAATAGATCGGTTACTTTTATATCTTGCTTATCTCTCTTGCCAGGTGCAGATACAACAACGAATTTTCGTTCTGTGTCAGCTTTTACAATGTCACATACTTTTTTGATTTGGGTTGCGTTGGCAACTGAGCTGCCACCAAATTTAGCTACTTTCATTTTTATAACCTCCTGTTGCCCTTAATAATGGCTAGATTGCAAGATTTATCGTTATTCCTGATTCAAGTATCAGCTTACATTGCGTTTATTGTTTTTGCGGTCGCGATACACAATAAACCCTCCAACAAATATGAGCCCCACAATAAAAAGAACCATGCCGGCAAAAAATTGCACACCCGCATGAAACAGAATCGGACTATATTCTCCAAATAGCGCGTCACGCATCAACTTGATGCCAAAAGCAGCTGCGATACCGGGGATGAATAATAACGTGAGAGCGATTAATCGATTCATTTGCAATCTCCTTGAATTCTATAAACCTTTCAATAAGTATAGCAAAAGAACAAATTAAATCATACTGAAATCTTGTAAAAGTCAATTTATTGTGAAATTGAGAAAAGCTCCACTTATGATTTGCTAAAAATTGCACGATTAATTATGATATAAGTAAGAAGAATTTTGCACGGTAGGAGGTGTAGTATAAGTGATACGTTTTTTGATTATCGGTTCAGGCAGAAACAGTGCGAATTTAATTACTAAATTGAGTAAGCTTGAAAATACAGAGATATGTGCAGTCGTTGGTCCAGCAGAAGGGAAAGGAGCTATCCTTGCCCAGCAACTGAATATTCCTATTCTAAATGAAAACTTGGATTTGGAGAACTTAGCAGATTTGGTTATTCATGCTGAGGATCCAGAAGCGGCAGTGGCGGAGTTTTCAAACAGTGTATTAAATGAAAAATTAATTTTGCAAATGGGTGGTGAAGGTGAAGAAACGGTGAATAGCCCTCCTTACCAATGGCTTCTTGAGCAATTTCCTGTCTTCTTTCTGACAACAGATGAACAAGGTGTCATTAAAACTGCCAACGTGGAAGCTGTTCAGTTAGCAAATGGTTTTGAACATTTGGTAGATGTGGAGGTTGAAGTAGCTTTTCCAGGTATAAACCTTCAAGCTGTTCTTGCGAATCGAAAGAGAGATTTGAGTAGCACTTGGCAGTTACCAAGTGGCGAAGAACTGATCATGGCTAAAATACCGCTTTTGGATAAAGAAGGCAGGCTTAAAGGAGCCGCTGCGATTGGAGCGAAAGTCCATTCAGTCATTCGTCTCGCAGAGAAACATGCAGATCTGCAAGATTTGACAATTCTCTTTGAAGGAATTCTTTCGGTACTTGAAGAACCCTTCAGTATTGCTGATAATCAAGGACGGACATGGTATGCGAGTGATCGGTGCTTGCAGCTGTTTGGTGAGAATCCAGGATTACTGGAGATTGAACAGTTTATCCATAAACAAGTTCAGCAGACGAGAAGGCCTTTCTATGAGAAGGAACCTATTATGAATGCTCATAACGTTCGTGCGCTCCCACTGATGCTTGATGGCAAATTAAAAGGAAGCATCGTCGTTTATCAGAACGATGTGAATCAACAACTAAAAGAAGAGGTCGGGCGATTGAATCAGCTCGTCCGCAAATTGGAAGCAACGCATTTACTGGAGGATTTTTCAACCCAATCACCTTCGATGCAGCTTGCAGTAGACCAAGCCCGACTTGCAGTTCCTGCTGAACAACCAGTTTTAATTAGGGGTGAAGAAGGTACTGGAAAGCGGTTGCTAGCAGAAGCCATTCATAATGAAAGTAAATATCGTTTTAACTCTTTATTGCATATTGATTGTGCAGATGAGCGCATGACTCTATTTACTTCTGGACATCTAGCAGAACCGGATTTCCGTGGGACCATTGTATTGGGAAACATTGATTTTCTTAATCAAACAAACCAGTCTGAACTTCTGTCATACCTCGAAGGGTTAGAGAGTGATGGCTATGAAACGGTAAATTGCAGATTGATTATTCTTGCTCCAGAAAACTTCGAACAGGCAGTAATGGAAGGACATTTCAATAAAGGATTGTATTCCATTTTGAACCGAATATCGATTTATTTGCCGCCGCTTAGGCAAAGAAAAAAAGACATTCAGCAACTTGCGAATCGATTTGTTAGAGAATTGAATGGCAAGTTTGGAAGAAGAATTGATTCTCTGAGTCAAGAAACAGTTGAAATGCTAATGAAGCAACCGTTCCTGAAAAATATTGCAGAACTAAAAATCTGGATTGAATCTGCAATGTTGTACACTGACCGTTTGGAAAGAAATTTGAAGTTGGAACATTTTGCAACACACTTGAATCCCATTCAAGCAAGACAACCGACTAAAGTCGAAAGTGCTGTAGGTAAACCACCTTTGCAGAATGCTTTGGAAGATTTTGAAAAAGGCTATATTCAAGACACCTATCGTAAAAATGACTATAATAAAACAAAAACTGCAGAAGCTTTGAATATTTCTATTCGTAATCTGTACTACAAGATGGATAAATATCATATTGATAAAAATAGCATGCAAGATTATGCAAAAGAGTGACGTGTAAAATGAAACACTTAAATGAATTGCTTCGTACAGCAAAACAATTAGGACATCGAAGACAATCGGTCGCTGTAGCAAACCCACTTGACTTTGATTTAATGAAGGCGATTAAAATGGCGATTGAACTAGATCTTGCTTCCTTCCATTTGTTTGGCGACATAGAAAAAATGGGCCGTATGGCGAACGAGGTCAATCTTGACCTAGTACATTTGAATATCACTGTCCATGAAGCAGTTGTTCATCCTGCAAAGGCGGCGGTTGCTTTCGTAAAAAACGGCCAGGCTGATATTTTGATGAAAGGCAACGTTTCTACTAAGGAGTTATTGCAAGCAGTGCTTCATAAACAAACTGGATTGCGTAAAGAACGGCTACTCTCCCATGTTGCACTCTTTGATATTCCGGGCAGACAAAAACCGGTTTTTCTCACAGATGCAGCAATTAATATTGCTCCAGACTTTAAAGAAAAGGTACAAATTGCTAAAAATGCCGTGGACGTGGCAAAAGCGCTTGGTATTGCTTGCCCTAAAGTAGCGGTAATTGCACCTGTAGATGTCATTAATGAAGCGATTCCTTCAACTATTGATGCCGCTAGACTAGCAATGATGCAAGAAGTTGGAGAAATAACGGGTTGCCTGATTGGCGGACCAATTTCATTTGATAATGCAATTTCCGTTGAGTCAGCGAAACATAAAGGACAGGGCTCACGGGTTGCAGGAACAGCGGATATTCTTATGGTACCTGCGATCGAAGTTGGGAATGCTCTTTATAAATCTTTCGTCTTCTTTGCACGTGCAGAAGCCGCTGCAATTGTTTGCGGGGCTTCCGCTCCGATTGTCTTACCGTCCCGTGCGGACTCAGCTGAAAGTAAATTATACTCGCTTGCGCTTGCAATCGTCGTGTCAGGAAGAATTTGAACAGAGGTGAATGCATTTGCGAACAGTATTGCGTATTTTGGCAATCAACCCTAAAAAAACTTCAACGGAATTTGCTCTTTTTGAAAATGAGAGCTGTCTTCTGTTTCATGAAATTGAACACGGTCTATTAGATGAGAAGAATCTTGAAGCTCAGGTTGAACTAAGAAGAGTAGAAATTCTTGAGAACCTGTTTGCAAGAGGTATTAATATAGGGAGATGTGCAGCCATCGTGGCTCGTGGCGGTTTGCTTCGCCCGCTTCAGGGTGGTACATATGAAGTGAATAAAGCAATGAAGAATGATCTTCAGGTAGGATTTGCAAGCGGCCATGCTTCTAGTATGGGTGGCTGGATTGCATCTGCTATTGCAGAAAATATTGGTATACCTGCGTTTATTGTTGATCCAGTAACAGTGGATGAATTTGAAGATGTCGCCAGAATTACTGGGATTCCTGAGATTCAAAGAAAAAGTATTTTCCATGCACTCAGTCAAAAAGCTGCAGCGCGGAAAGCAGCAAAAGCATTACGCATCGAATACGAAACAAGCAATTTTATCGTATTGCATCTAGGCGGAGGTATTACAGTAGGAGCACATCGGCATGGACGTGTCATTGATACAAATAATGGCCTTCACGGTGAGGGACCGATTGCACCTGAAAGAGCAGGAACCGTTCCGGCAGGGGACCTAGTCGCTATGTGCTATTCGGGTAAGTATAGCGAAGAAGAGATGCTTTCTAAAATTTTTGGTAATGCAGGCCTATCAGCATATCTTGGTACGAACCGTATGGAAGAGGCATCGTGTCGTGCGCAAGCGGGTGATGCATTGGCTGCAGAAATACTGGAGGCAATAATTTACCAGTCAGCAAAAGAAATCGGCGCCATGAGCACTGTATTGCAAGGCAATATCCAGGCCATTGTTCTAACAGGAAATTTGAATTCAGAGGGTATTTTTGTCAAGAAGCTAACCGAACGAGTCGAATGGATTGCCGATGTGCTTGTATTCTCTGGAGAGAATATTTTGGAATCCCTCGCCTCTGGTGCTTTACGAGTTTTGCAGGGCAATGAAGCAGTAAAAGTATATACAACAGGCAATGATTAGAGGAGTGATATGATGGCTAAGGAATATGATCTCGTTGTTCTAGGTGGCGGTCCAGGTGGCTATGTAGCAGCAATTAAAGCGGCACAGTCCGGCATGCAGGTCGCTATCGTTGAAAAGGAAAAATTGGGAGGTACTTGCTTGCATAAAGGCTGCATCCCATCGAAGGCCATGCTGAGAAGTGCTGAAGTATATGAAACAGCGAAGAAAGCAGCTGAATACGGCGTGAGCACGGGGGATATTAGCCTCGATTTTGTACGTGTACAGGAAAGAAAAAATAGTATTGTTGCTACCTTGCATGAGGGTGTCAAGCAATTGATGCATAAAGGAGAGATTGATGTATTCGATGGTTTTGGCCGAATTCTTGGCCCAAGCATCTTCTCGCCAATGCCGGGAACGATCTCGATTGAGTATGAAGACAATCGCGAGAATACGATGATTGTACCGAAGCATGTGCTGATTGCCACAGGGTCCAAGCCGAATACATTGCCAGGGCTTGAAATAGACGGTGATCTCGTTATGACGTCAGAAGAAGCGTTAGAGCTATCTCAATTGCCTGAATCAATCTTAATTATTGGTGGCGGTGCGATTGGTATAGAGTGGGCTTCGATGCTGATTGATTTTGATATAGAGGTAACTGTATTAGAATATGCGGATAGGATTTTGCCGCAAATAGACAAAGATGTTTCTCGAACGGTTCAAAAAGAGCTTGAGAAACGCGGAGTAAAATTTGCCTTGTCGGCAAAAGTGCAAGCTGAAACATTGCAAAAATCAGATGGAGTTACGATTGAAGCCGAAACAAAGGATGGCACAGCTTCATTCTCTGCGGAAAAAATGCTTGTTTCCGTCGGCAGAATTGCGAACACTAGTGGAATTGGCCTTGAAAATACGTCTATTCAGTTGGAAAACGGCTATATCAAAACAAATGAATTTTTCCAAACTAAAGAACGACATATTTATGCCATTGGCGATTGCATTGGAGGCATTCAGTTAGCGCATGTTGCGTCACATGAAGGTATCAAGGCTGTTGAACATATGATGGAGGAACTGAAGAACCCGCTTGATTATAATACAGTTCCTGTATGTGTATACAGCAAGCCTGAGGCAGCATCTGTTGGTCTGACCGAGCAAGAAGCTAAGGCGAAAGGATATAATATAAAAACAGGGAAATTCTCCTTCCAAGGGAACGGAAAAGCGCTTGTTTACGGTGAAACAGCAGGGTTTGCTAAAATCATTGCTGATGCTGAAACAGATGACTTGTTAGGTGTACATCTAGTCGGTCCGCAAGCTACAAACATGATCTCGGAAGCTGGTCTGGCTAAAGTGCTTGATGCGAGTAGTTGGGAAATCTCTGAAACAATACATCCGCATCCAACTTTATCTGAAGTAATCGGAGAAGCAGCTCTGGCTGTAGAAGGAAAACAAATACACGGATAAGTAAGAGGAGGAAGAAGCAAATGTCAGGAAATCGTCACGAGGCACTAGGTCTCACGAATGAAGACGTATTGGAAATGTACCGTATGATGCTTGAAGCGAGAAAAGTAGATGAAAGAATGTGGCTATTGAACCGTTCAGGGAAAATTCCTTTTGTCGTCTCTTGCCAGGGGCAGGAAGCAGCTCAAATTGGAGCGGCATTCGCTCTTGACCGCGATCAAGATTATTTAGCACCTTATTACCGGGATGTTGGTTTGGTAATGGCATTCGGGATGACAATAAAAGAACTGATGCTATCTGCTTTTGCTAAGGCAGAGGATCCGAATTCAGGAGGCAGACAAATGCCAGGCCATTTCGGAAGTAAAAAATATAGAATCCTTACCGGTTCATCACCCGTTACGACACAGATTCCGCATGCTGTTGGTACAGCACTAGCTGCTAAAATGAAGAAGAAAAGCTTTGTTACACTAACTTCACTTGGAGAAGGTTCTACAAACCAAGGTGATTTCCATGAAGGGCTGAATTTCGCTGCTGTTCATAAATTACCAGTTATTACACTTGTAGAAAACAATCAATACGCGATTTCTGTGCCGGTTTCTAAGCAGTATGCATGTGAGCGTATTTCGGACCGGGCTATAGGTTACGGCATGCCTGGCTTTACGGTAGACGGTAACGATCCACTTGCTGTATATGAAGTTGTCAAAGAAGCCCGTGCACGTGCTGCAAATGGTCAAGGGCCAACTCTAATAGAAGCGTTGACCCACCGATTGACGGCGCATTCGAGTGATGACAACCATACTCTCTATAGAGAAGCGAGTGAACTAGAAACAATTAAAGCAGAAGACCCTCTTGGAAGGTTTGCTGCCTATCTCAAAGAAAACGGTGTGCTAACAGAAGAAATTGAAGAAAAAATCACACGAGCAATTGATGAATCAATTAATGAAGCAACAGATTATGCTGAGAAAGCAGCCTATGCAGCACCTGAAACTGCGCTTGATCACACGTATGTCGAACGGGGGAATAACTGATGGCGATGATGACCTATTTACAAGCGATTACACTGGCTATGAAAGAAGAAATGGAACGCGATGAGAACGTATTCGTACTCGGTGAAGATGTCGGTCTTAAAGGCGGCGTTTTCCGTGCGACAGATGGTCTTCATGAACAATTCGGTGAAGAGCGTGTGCTTGATACACCGCTTGCAGAGTCTGCTATTGCAGGTGTCGCAATTGGAGCGGCGATGTATGGAATGCGTCCAATTGCTGAGATGCAGTTCGCAGATTTCATTATGCCTGCTGTCAATCAGATTGTTTCTGAAGCAGCGAAAATCCGCTATCGCTCTAATAATGATTGGACGTGTCCAATTACAGTGCGTGCGCCTTTTGGAGGCGGTATTCATGGTGCGCTTTATCATTCGCAGTCGGTTGAAGCGTTATTTGCGAATACACCAGGCCTGAAAATTGTCATTCCATCGTCTCCATATGATGCAAAAGGCTTACTAAAAGCAGCTATTCGTGATGATGATCCAGTTCTATTCTTTGAGCATAAACGTGCATACCGCCTCTTGAAAGAAGAAGTGCCTGAGGATGACTATGTATTGCCAATTGGCGAAGCCGAAGTGAAACGTGAAGGTACTGATATGACAGTCATTACTTATGGTCTTTGTGTGCATTATGCACTTGAAGCAGCGAAGGAACTAGAAGCAGATGGAGTTTCAGTAGAAGTTGTTGATTTGCGTACCGTTTATCCAATTGATCAAGAGACGGTTATTAAATCAGCTAAGAAGACTGGTAAAGTACTTCTTGTTACAGAGGATAATAAAGAAGGCAGCATCATGAGTGAAGTGTCTGCAATAATCGCGGAACACTGTCTATTTGATCTTGATGCACCGATTCGCCGTCTTGCTGCACCAGATGTACCGGCAATGCCTTATGCGTTACCAATGGAGAAGTATTTCCTTGTCGACCAGGATAAAGTAACAGAAGCAATGCGCGAAATAGCAGCATTTTAAGGACAGGAGGGAAATATAATGCCGAAAGAAAAAATACTTATGCCTAAGCTTGGTGAAAGTGTTACAGAAGGAACTATCAATACTTGGCTTGTGAGCGTTGGTGATCAAATAAATCAATACGATCCTATTGCCGAAGTAGCGACAGATAAAGTAAATGCAGAAGTTCCTTCATCATTTACGGGGAAGATTGCAGAAATAGTCGCTGAAGAAGGAGAAACGGTCGCAGTTGGCGATTTGATTTGCTATATCGAAAAAGAGGGTGTTGATACATCTGAGAACATTGCAGATACAGAAAAAACTGAAGCACCAGCAACCACTGAGGAATCTACAGATACGAGCATGAAAAAACGTTACTCTCCTGCCGTACTGCGTCTTGCTCAGCAACATAATCTTGATCTAGCAAAGATTGATGGTACAGGGCTTGGCGGTCGGATTACACGTAAAGACGTGGAAAAAGCTATTGCCAATCCACAACGAGGAGCGGCTGAAGCACCAGCAGCTCCTAAAGAAGAAAAACGCCAACCAGTTGCTAAAAAACAATCAGGCGCTAAGCAAAATGAAGCAATTGTTGGTCCGCGCGATATTGAAATCCCTGTTAAAGGTGTTCGCAAAGTTATCGCTGATCATATGGTTCAATCTCAGCAGGAAATTCCACATGCTTGGATGATGATTGAAGTTGATGTAACGAATCTTGTGAGCTACCGAAATAAAATCAAAACTAAATTTAAAGAGCAAGAAGGCTACAATCTTACTTTCTTCTCGTTCTTTATTAAAGCTGTGGCACAAGCATTGAAAGAATTCCCAGCACTTAATAGCACATGGGGCGGCAACAGGATCATTCAACATAGGGATATCAATTTATCATTTGCTGTAGCAAAAGATGATGAGCTGTTCGTTCCGGTTATTAAGAATGCAGATGATTTGAGTATTAAAGGCATTGCTCGCGAAATTCACGAGCTTGCAGGACGGGCACGAGCTGGCAAGCTAACGACGCAGGATATTGAAGGTGGCACGTTTACTGTGAACAATACAGGATCTTTCGGATCTGTTCAATCCATGGGAATCATTAACCACCCGCAGGCTGCGATTTTACAGGTAGAGTCGATTGTGAAGCGCCCTGTCATTATTAATGATATGTTCGCTGCACGTGATATGGTCAACCTTTGTCTATCACTCGACCATCGTATTCTCGATGGATTGATTTGTGGCAAATTCATGGCGCGTGTCAAAGAAATTTTGGAAAATACATCAGCTGAAAATACGAATGTTTTCTAAAACAGATTGCTTTTCATTTGTCGATGCTTTCCTATATACTTGTGGCAAAGCTTAATTTAGGGAGCTGAGAAAGATGGATTTTAACTTTTATATGACAGATGCTGTTGAAAGAGCACGCCATGATATGAAAAGCGCAGGCTATCAGGAGTTACTGACTCCAGAAGATGTGGATGCTGCGTTTCGCCGAGATGGCATGACACTTGTTATGATCAATTCTGTATGTGGCTGCGCAGGTGGTACTGCACGACCTGCTGCAACGAGTGCAATCCATTATGACTGCCGTCCGGATCATCTTGTAACGGTTTTTGCCGGACAAGATAAGGAAGCAACGGCTAAGGCACGTAGTTATTTTGGTGACAATCCACCATCATCTCCTTCGTTTGCTTTGCTTAAGGACGGGGAATGCACTGCTATGCTACATCGTCAGGATATTGAAGGATTTACTGCTATGGATGTAATCAATAAGCTGCAACGCTTGTTTGATACACATTGTGAAGAGATTTAAAAGGAGCAGGCTCGCCGGTAATCGGAGGGGCCTTTTCCCAACGAACTGAAAATGCTTCCGCAAGGGGAGAGCTGTTTTGAAAATTGGCTATCGAACAATTAAGACAGCCATCGGGACACCTATAGCAATTTGGATTACACAAATGCTTGGGATAACAAATTTTGTTTCGGCCGGTATATTGACGATTCTCTGCATCCAGCCATCTCGTAAGCTGTCTGTACTTAGTGCTTGGGACCGATTCTTTGCTTGCATACTTGCCATTTTGTTCTCGTATGTATTCTTCAAGCTGTTCGGTTACAGCCCAATCGTGATTGGACTAATGCTGATGATTTTTATTCCGGTAACTGTGTACTTTAATATTACGCAGGGGATTGGTACAAGCGTCGTCATCATTTTGAATATTTATGGTCAAGGAATGATTACTCCGCTGTTTCTTATTCATCAATTCATTATCATTGTGGTGGGTGTTGGTACAGGCTTGTTGATGAATCTATATATGCCAAATCTGGAACGAAAATTGAAGCTTTTACAGATTAAACTTGAGAATAATTTCAAAATCATTCTTCATGAAATCGCAGCTTCTATTCGTGATCCAGAATTAGAATGGGATCAGAAAGAGCTTGGAGAGTGCCAGAAGATATTGAAGCGTGCGGGGGATCTTGTCGATATTGATCGCGAAAATCACCTGCTGCGTGAAGAGCACCCGTTTACGGATTACTTTTCAATGAGAAGAAGGCAATTCGTCTTGCTACAAACGATGTTGCCACTTGTCGATACGCTGCCTCGGCAAGATGAAATTTCTGAGCATATCGCCTGTTTCTTTGAACATCTATCCACTGCTGTTCATCCAGGTAACACGGCACATAAATTTCTTGAGGATTTGAAGGAATTGAAACGGAAATTCCGCCAAGGAGAACTACCCGCAACGCAAGAGGAATTCGAGACTAGATCAAATCTGTTCCAGTTGCTGCACGAGATTGAAGATTATTTAATTATTAAAAGTAAATTCAAAAAGAGCGACCTTAAGGTGAAAAAGATAAAAAAACAGACCGGGCCTGCTTAGAGGTTAGGTCTGTTTTCTTATCGTAAATTAACGGCAGTACAAGTCCGTATGGTTAAACGAATATTTCATGATGGGTAAATACCTTTCATGAAATAAAGTTATACTTTATAAAATCATTGAGAGTCCCGCTGAGAACGTCGTGATGAGCATTGCAGCAATCATAATGTATACGAATAACTTCATGCGTTTCTCCCTTTTTGATGGTTTATGCTTTGTTGTTTGTGTTTGACCGGCCAAATCGATCCCTCCTTAAAAAGAGCGTATAACTATCATTTTAGCGTGCCTTGCTAATAAGGACAAGTGGCAAATTTGGAAACAGCAGTTAATTGAATGAAGGAGGAAAAAGATATGTCAGTGAATCAAGAAAGAGTTGTCCAGGAATTTATGGACTTAGTAAAGATCGACTCAGAAACAAAACATGAAAAAGAAATTTCAAAGGTTTTAAAAGAAAAGTTTGAAAGTCTGGGTCTTGCTGTTGTAGAAGATGACAGCGCACAGAAAACAGGACATGGGGCAGGGAACTTAATCTGTACGTTAAATGGTAATAAACCCAATGCTGATCCAATTTATTTCACTTCTCATATGGATACAGTCTTACCAGGAAAAGGAATTAAGCCACGTTTAGAAAATGGTTGGATTACATCGGATGGTACAACGATTCTTGGCGCTGATGATAAGGCAGGGCTTGCGGCTATTTTTGAAGCCTTGCGTGTGTTGCAAGAAGAAGAGATTGAGCATGGGGATCTCCAGTTTATTATTACAGTAGGTGAAGAATCTGGACTTGTCGGTGCTAAAGAATTGGACCGCTCCTTAATAAAAGCTAAATACGGCTATGCTCTTGATAGTGATGGAGAGATTGGTGATTTAATCGTTGCCGCTCCAACGCAGGCGAAGGTCCATGCGGTTATTAAAGGGAAAACAGCACATGCTGGTCTTGCTCCTGAAAAAGGCGTCTCTGCAATTACTGTAGCATCAAAGGCAATTGCGAAAATGCCACTTGGGCGAATTGATGAGGAAACAACTGCGAATATTGGTAGCTTTGCTGGTGGACAGCAGACAAATATTGTTTGTGACTATGTAGAGATACTTGCAGAAGCACGTTCACTTTCAGAAGAAAAAATGCTAAAGCAAGTGGCCAAGATGAAAGAAGCATTTGAACAAGCTGCAGAAGAAAATGGTGCTACTGCAGAAATTGAAACAATGATTATGTACCCAGGGTATAAATTGACGGGTGATGATGTCGTTGTGCAAACTGCGCAAAAAGCAGCAAGTAAGATTGGCAAAGAAAGTCGTTTGCTTAAAAGTGGCGGCGGCAGTGATGCCAACGTGATTTCAGGCCTTGGTATTCCAACTGTCAATTTGGCAATTGGCTATGAAGAAATCCATACAACGAATGAAAGAATCAAGCCGGAACATCTTGCAGATGCAGCACGTCTCGTTGTATCTATAATCGAAACCGTAGCTGAATAATTTTTGGTTAAGAACATGCTGAATCATTCGGCATGTTCTTTTTTGCATGTTACAATGAAAATAGAAAGCATGTTCGTTTAATTTTGGGCAATGGGGAGGTGTATTTGTATGTCGCATATGTATCCAAAAAATGGTCGTGTCATTTTACATATTGATATGAACTGCTTCTATGCTTCTGTAGAAATGGCTCATGACCCCAAATTAAAAGGCAGGCCTCTTGCAATTGCAGGCAATCCTGAGCAACGCAAAGGTATTATCGTTACGAGCAGCTATGAAGCGAGAGCCAAGGGAGTAAAAACGACTATGGCTGTCTGGCAGGCACGGAAGCTTTGTCCTGAACTTGTGCTTATGCGACCGAACTTCGACAGATACAGGGCGGCTTCAAGAGAAATCTTTAGGATCATGAACGGTGTTACACCGCTTGTTGAACCCGTTTCTATTGATGAAGGTTATCTTGATATTACCGGCTGCAGCAGGCTTGGCAGCCCAGTAGAAATTGCTACACATCTCCAGCAGGAAATCGCATCTAAGCTCGATCTCCCATCGAGTATCGGCATTGCACCAAATAAATTCCTAGCAAAAACAGCTTCTGATATGAAGAAGCCTATGGGTATTACCATTTTACGAAAACGTGATTTGCCACAAGTGTTATGGCCGCTCCCAGTTGGGGATATGCACGGCATTGGAGAGAAAACTGCAGAGAAACTAGGCAAGATAGAAATCAAGACAATTGGCGATCTTGCCAATGCTGATATTTATGCACTAAAGCGTGTACTTGGTGTCAACGGAGAGCGCTTGAAAAGTCGTGCCAACGGGGAGGACAAACGGGCAGTCGATCCTGAAGCTATACATGATTTCAAAAGCATTGGTTCTTCTCAAACGTTACCGCATGACACGACCGATGAGCGAGAAATTGATATTTTGCTGAAAGAACTTGCTGGAAATGTGGAACGGCGGCTCAGACGCAAACAGGCTGCAGGCTATTCTATCCAAATTATGATTCGTTATCATGATTGGAAAACCGTTACGAGAAGCAAGACACTTAGCAAGCACATCGATCAAGAAGCAGAAATCTATCAGGTTGCTGCGAAATTGTTCAAAATGCATTGGAACCAGGAACCAATTCGTTTGCTTGGTGTAACAGTGCAGGATGCGAGAGAAAAACGGCTTATTGGTGAACAGCTGGATATATTTACTTTTGAGAAGGCAGTAGAAAAAGACAAGTTAGACAAGACAGTGGAGCAATTGAAGGAAAAATACGGAGAGGATTTATTCATAACGTCGTCAACTGTCCAGGAGGCTGAACAGCGGACGAGTTTTCAAAAAGACTTCCTTGATGATTATAAACGTTAGGAGTACCGCCATTTGAAATGTGACGGGACTCTTTTTTGTTGCAAATTAATTGTAAGCAACACTGACACTTCAACTTAATGTGTTGGGTCCAAGCAGATAAGCTCAGGGTCAACTGCTTGTGAATTGCAAATTGGTTCAACATACATTACTGGGGAAATGGAATTCTCCACGAAATGCACAGTTCATTTTACTTTTTAGGAGGCAATTCAAAAACAGAAAAATCATGTGCCAGTGCCGTGTTTGGAAAAATGGCTTGTGCTTCTTTTAATAGTTGTGTTTCATCTTCATCCTGATATCTCGATGAAATATGAGTTAAGATTAGCTTATCTACCTGACCATCTTTCGCCAAGTTAGCCGCTTCCACAGTTGTTGAATGGAAATAATCATGTGCTAGATCTGGCTTATCGGCATCGAATGTCGCTTCATGCACGAGTGTATCGGAATTCCGGATAAAATCTGCATGCTGATGGGTACTGCGTGTGTCACCGAGAATAGAAATGACACGTCCTGGTTTAGATGATCCAAGATAGTCATCTCTACATATTGTCCGACCATCTTCTAGCATTACGGTTTCATTTCGTTTGATTTCTTGATAGATTGGACCAGGCTGAATGCCATCTGTTTTTAATTTAGCAACTAGCAGTTCTCCTGGTCGGTCTGCTTCTTCAACACGGTAACCGTAGCTTGGAACGCCGTGCTCGAGTTTTTTAACACTTACTTTGTAACCTTGTTCTTCAAACAATATTCCTTCTTCCTCGAATTCATGGATTTCGATTGGGTAGGAAAGGTGTGTTTTGCTTGTGACTAGACTTGTTTCGAGAAATAGCTTAATCCCTTGGGGACCGTAGATGTCAAGCTTCGATTCTCCTCCTTGGAAGGATCTGCTCCCAAGCATACCAGGCAGCCCGAATATATGGTCGCCGTGCATATGGGTAATGAATATTTTTGAGATTTTTCGTGGTCGTATGGTTGTGTGCAATATTTGGTGCTGTGTCGCTTCACCGCAATCAAATAGCCAGACTGTGTTCAATTCTTGCAGCATGGAAAGGGCAATCGCCGTTACGTTTCTTTTTTTAGATGGCATGCCTGCACCTGTTCCGAGAAAAATGAGTTCCACTGATGTCCGCTCCTTTAAGTCGTTTCGATATATTTAGTAGAGATAGTTCTTTAGGCAATTTAGGGCCACATTCGGTTTATCTGTAATTAAGTCGCATCGTTCATTGAATACACGAAGCATCATAGCTTCTTTGTTGACAGTATAGACCCGCAGACGAATTTGTTCCTGGTGGCAAGCTGCAGCGAGTACCGGGTTTAGCAATGTATGTTTAATATGCAATGCGTGAACTTTTAGTTCTTTAGCAAGTGTAGTCAAATACTTATTGCGCTTTGATGTAAGCAGGGCAATTTCGACTTCATTACGGTAGCGCTCGAGCCGCTTGACACTTTCCATGTTGAAAGAGGAGAATATAATACGACTAAGCATGCCCGCGTCACGTGCGTGTTCATATGCGATTTCCTCAAGATGAGGGTAGTCTATTTTATTGTTCTTCATTTCAAGGTTTAGTTTCAGTGGTTTGTTTTTGGCCCAGTCCAAAAAAGTGCTGAGTTCCATAATACTTGTGCCAGAGAAGCCTTGTGAGAACCAGTAACCTGCATCAAGTGATTGTAGTTCACGAAGTGTCATATCCTGAACTTTGCCTTTTCCATTTGTTGTCCGATTGACAGTCTCATCGTGAATGAGAACAGGTATCCCATCCTTTGACAGATGAATATCAGTCTCGATTGCATGAGCACCCATTTCATACGCGAGTTGGAATGCAGGGAGCGTATTCTCCGGTGCGAAATGGCTAGCGCCGCGATGGGCGATAATGCTACTTGGCTTCATGGAATCACCCCTATATGGCACAGATTAATGGGCAGTAAACGCCCTATGGAATGAAGTTACACTGTATTTATTGTGTTGGAAATCAGTCTAAAAGTCAATTTGAAAGAAAAGAGGGAAGAGAGAAGGCTACTTATGCTTTCTTAATCATATGGTGAATAATCGAATTAAAGGAAAGAAAATTATTGTAACTGGCGCATCAGGAGGATTGGGAGAGCAATTTGCCTTGCATATTGCAAAATCAGGTGGTATTCCAATCATGATCGCACGGTCTCTTGGACAGATGGAAGCTGTAAGCAGTCGTATCCGTGAAAAATATTCCATTGAACCATTTATTTATCCATGTGATCTTACGAATACAGGGGAACTTGAAAGGACCTTTAATCAGCTGCTTCAGGAGCATGAACAAATCGATTGCCTGATCAACAATGCGGGAGTGGGTAAATTCGATTCTGTTCTTGAAATGAATGAAGCGGATCTCACTCGCATGTTCCAGCTCAATGTTTTCGCAATGATCTCTACCATTCAATATATGCTTCCTCATTTCCGTAAGAACGGAGCGGGCCATATTGTCAATATTGCTTCTCAGGCAGGAAAAATTGCTACACCAAAATCTTCTGGCTACTGTGCATCGAAACATGCAATTCTCGGCTATACGAATGTATTGCGTCAGGAAGCAAGAGAAATGGGGATCTATGTAACTGCAGCCAATTTTGGCCCGGTGCAGACAAGCTTCTTTGAAACAGCTGATCCCGGCGGTGACTATGCGAGAAATGTAGCAAAATTTATGCTTGATCCAGAGATTGTCGCAAGAAAAGTTATTGGGTTGCTTTTTACAAAAAAGAGGGAACTGAACATGCCTAGATGGATGGAACTGGGCAGCAAGCTGTATCAACTTCTGCCAGGACCAATGGAATTAGTGCTGAAGCGTCAGTTCAACAAGAAATAATCCTTTCATTAGTCTTTAGACAAGACAGCCTCCGCCGTGATGATTTCTGCCATCATCACCCATTTTTTTCCACTCTCAGTGTCCAATTGCAAACGTCTTGATAACTGGTCGATTTTACGGATTTGGCCGGTGAGTTGGAGCGACTGAAGCGGGTGGTAGCGTGTAATCTGGACATAGCTTTTCGTTTCCCAGGCGAGTTGAAGCTGTTGCATAATGAGTGAAAGCTCTTGTTCATCTAGTTCGGGCATGTTTGTATACTGTTTTTTCTTTTGGTTATGTCGAATTTGTTCCTTATGCTCTGGAAGCATCATCCGGCTTGATTCCCAGATAATATTGTACCCAGGTGACAATTTATTTGGTCTCAAGATCAACACCTCTATTCTATTTATAATGCCCGCCGATCTTCTCAGCACGTTCGTGGATTTGTCCTGCTGCTTTCAGCGATGTGGCACGAAACATAGCTGTTGGTCCGTATTTATCGCGTATTTGATCTATTGCTTTGCTTAAACTTTCTTTTTTGAACGGCTCATCAAAAAGTGTCAGTTGGGCTGTGTCATCATCTGAAAGCTGAGCAAGTGAAATACCTGCGCTTCGTATGGGCAAGCGATCCCAGTGTTTTTCGAAAAGTGGCAGCACAGCATGATAAATATCCATACCATAATTCGTAGAAGTTGCAAGCCTTGTCTGTCGGTGAAAACCGGTACGTACTTTAAAATCTGCTCCGCTGACGCCAATTGATACTGTTTGCCCCGCGTAGCCTTGCCGGCGAGCACGGTGGGCGACCTCTTCACTTAGTTCAAGTAAAATAACTTTGATGTCTTCGGCTGTTTTGTAATCATTCGGCAAAGTCATGCGGTGGCCGATTGCTTTCTGATGTTCATGTGTCCCCGGGAGGACAGGGGAATCATCTAACCCATTCGCAAGCTGCCAGAGAACCTGACCATTAATACCCCAGCGCCGACGTAATTTCTCAATAGGAAATGTAGCAAGTTGACCAATCGTCTGGATACCGATCCTGTTGAAATGGCTCTTCATTTTACTGCCGACGCCGAACAATTTACCAACGGGGAGCTGCCACATCTTCTCTCTCATACTGTCATGGTCCAGCAAAGCGATACCAGTTTTATTTTTCTTTGCAAAAGCGTCACAGGCCATCTTCGCAAGAATCTTATTCGGTCCAATGCCGATACGTACAGAAATTCCTGTTGCATCATAAATTTCACTCTTCATTTTACTGGCAACTCGGTATGGATCACCGAAAAGATCGAGGCTGGCAGTGATATCTATGAATTGTTCATCAATAGAAAATATTTCTACCTTGTCGGTATATTGTTCGAGGATTGCTGTAATCATGCAGGAGACTTCAATGTAGAGTTGCATGTGCGGGCGGGCAATGACCGCCTCAGGGCATTTCTGCCGCGCCTGCCAGAGCGGTTCCGTCGTTTCTATACCGTATTTCTTCGCGAGCGGACATGCTGCTAGAATGATACCGCTCCGCTTTTCTGGGTCTCCAGAGACTATGACAGGCTTATGCTCCCACTCAGGATGGCTTGCTTTCTCGACAGATGCATAGAAAGACTGCATATCTGCCATCAAGATCGTCCTACTCATTTTAATGCCTCTTTTCTTTTAAATTACAGAACGTTTGTTCTTATATCTATATTATCTCATTTTTATCGTTAAATACATGGCAATCTCTAGAAAGATAATGAGGTGTCTGGAAGCTATAGTGTGCAGAAGGGATTTTAGATAAAAACAACCGCTCAAGAGAAACCTTGAGCGGTTGTTAAAATTAGCGATGTTGATCGTATTGTACGGCCTTAGTAATATTTTTAAGCTCAGCTTGCAATACATCAGAGAGTGGTGCAGAAATGGGTGCTTGGGCATTTTCCATAAGCTGTTCCATAGAACTTGCTCCGAAGACAGCTGTCGCAATAGCTGGGTGGCTCAATACATAGGAGAAGGCAAGGCCGTTCATTGAATTATCGGGTACAACAGTTGATAGTTTCTTCGTTATACTTTTAAGCTCCTCATGGCTGTAGTCAAGATAGCCCGATACTGCCTTCTTTTGCAGTACGTTCTTAAAAGCGTTACTGAGCATGCCTTTTGCAAGTGGTCCGCGAGCAAGCACGCTGATTTTGTTTTCTAGTAGAAGATCCAGCACAGCTTCTTCTGGACGGCGGTCAAGAAGATTGTATTGCATCATCACGCCATCAATCGAGCTATTTTGAACGTATTCACGAATGACATTTGGCCGAATTGAGGATATCCCGTAAGCGCGAATCCAACCTTCCTTCTTCAAGGTTTCAAAGGCTTCAATGGAATCTTCAATTGGATCTTCAATCGTTCCACCATGAAGCATGTAGAAATCTAAATAATCTATCTGTAGGCGCTTTAAGCTTTCTTTAGCACCATCGATAATATGCTGTTTCGACGGATTCCAGAAATAGTTCCCATCTCCGCTACTGAAATCATTGCCCACTTTCGAAGTGAGGATGATTCCTGGACGTTTATGCCGGATTGCTTTACCAACAACATTTTCATTTTCTCCAAAATCATAGAGATCCGCTGTATCCAAATGGTTAATTCCTGCATCAAGTGCTGCATCGATAATCCGCTCCGCATGAGTTTGATTCTTGCCAAGCGACATACAGCCAAGTGTCAGCTCGGAAATTTGAATGCCTGATTTACCAAGTTCTCTTTTCTTCAATTATTTCGCCTCCAGTTGAAGTAGTTAAACTCTATTATAGTTAGAATTCTAAGACGCTAAAAAGCCTTGATATATTAATGTTTACAGCGATTTTCTTATAAAATGGCCCCACTTTTGGCCTCAGACTCCTTTAAACTATTGCTGAACAAGGTGACTGTTTCGATCTTCAGTTCTTCTAGGATGTGGCCGTACACCTCATAAATCATTTGCGGTGTGTTGCCCAAACGCTCTGCAATTTCGATGACGTTCGCACCTTTATTTAAAAGTATGGTGCAGTGAGTGTGACGAAAACCATGCAGTGTTATCTCTGGGAGCTTGGAATCTTTCAGCAACCTTTTTAGTGCAAACATCGGCGTATTATCGCCAATCCGTTCGCCGGTCTGATAGGAGATGAATACAAAGGAATCTTCTTTCATACGCAAGCCATAGTAAAGCTTTGTCTCAACGCACCATTTACGGTATGCTTGGAGTTGAGTAATGAGCAATGGATCTACAGGAAAGGTGCGGTAACTATTTTTTGTCTTTGGTGTGCGGACACCTTTGTTATCGCGCGTTCTTTCTATCGTAATTGTTCCTTTTTTAAAATTAATGTCCTTCCACTGGATACCCAGTGCTTCTCCGCGTCTCATACCCGTATAAGCAAGAGAGAGGAAGAAAGTATAATTAGTTTCATTCTCATGGCTTTTTGCGAGTGAGAGAAAAGTGTTCAGCTCTTCAGGCGTGAAATGATTGCCTTGCTGATCTGTATCTGTTTCTTTTGAAGATAGCGCAATTTTGGTGAACCGATTACGGGTTAATATTTCTTCATCAACAGCAGCATTAATGGCTATTTTAAATAAGTTGTGGAGCAGTTGCACAGTACTCGGCTTGTACTTCTTTTCAAGCACATTCAGATACTCACGCTTATATGTGCTTTTACCCAATTGTTGCAACTTATATTTCCCTAGTAGTGGTTTCATCTGTAGCCGAATAGCCATTTCCCGTTGATTGCGAGATGTTACTTTCCAGTCATTCTTATGAGTGTCGTACCAAATATCAAGCCATTGCGAAACGGTCATTTGATCGTGCTCAACACGCTTTGTATCGCCGCTTAATGTGGCAACCTTTACTTCCAGCAGCCCTTTTAAGGCTGCTTTTTCAGTTTTGTAACCTCGTTTCTTCTTCTCTTTCCTCTTGCCAATGTGGTCATAATATTTGTGCCGGAACATCCACATTTTTTCATTATCTTTATTGAAGTAATAATAAACCTCTGGATCTTTCTTCGATTTATGCAGTTTCACATTCTCCATTTCCCTTCTGTAGCTTTGGCGGCGTATGAGTGGAAATAAGAAATGTACATTTATCAAAGCTTACTTATCGTCTTTATGGTCCAATTCTTCTGTTCTTCTAGTTACAAACCCTGGGAAAGCCTTCACCCAATCGGAAAGGTCTTTTGTATGCCTTTCAAGTTCATTACTTAAGAAAACGGTTTTCACTTGGCTTGGTGTTTTGTCGTTATAAACTTCCAATAAAGATTCTTTATTTCTATTCCATTGCAAATTAGCTTGAGAAAAGCTTACTAACATTTCTTTATACCGAAACAATAGGTCATGAAAATGTTCACGAATAACTATGGTATCTATTTCATTAAAAAGAGCATCCTCACTCCAATTGGCTACTGCCCCAAAATATAAATTCATTAAATGGGTTGCATGAATATACTCAGGGCTGTAAGTAGGGTTGTCTGTTTTTCCTATAAGCCAAAGCGGATTAACGGTTAAGATTTCTGCAATAGCATCTATTACGGGTCTTTTTATATCTTTTATATTGCCACTTTCATATCTTTGAATAGTGGATTTATTGACGCCGATTTTATCAGCTATCTCTTGTAAAGATATGCTTACCTCTTTTCGCCTTGATTTAATACGGTTTCCGATCAGTTCGGTATTCATTTTACAATCACCTCTGAATGGTATTATAAATATAAAATTTGCAATAAGCAACTTTATGAAAAGAATTTTTTATGAAAAGTTGCGTTTTGCATTGACTTTTAATAGTTATGTCTGTATTCTAATGAAAGTGCGATACGCAACTTTCATTATTTAAGGGAGGGGTGCAGAATTGGTAAATACTCTTAAGGTTAAAAGTCGCATGGTTGAATTGGGAGTAAATCAAAAGGATGTAGCTAATGTACTTGGAGTATCTAAGCCTACGGTTAGTCAGAAAATAAATAATAAAAGGCCCATGTACTTAAGCGAAGCAGCAAAATTAGCGGAGTTTTTAATGATTAATGATACACAGATTGCATTATATTTTTTTAGTAAGGAGTTGCGTATCGCAACAAAAGGTGCCGGAAGGAGAATTGATCATGATTCCAGCGAATGTACAAGTTTCCATAGACGAAAAAGCAATGAAGGAATACATCCAACAGCAGATCAATGAGCAGACGAGGCAAGTCATGCTACTAATTGACATTGAAAAGCTGGCTGAAATTACTTCAATGTCAAAACGCTTCCTAGAGGAACACGTATTAGGAGATCCACGTATGCGAGTTCTGGAAAGAAGAAAATCCAGAAAGCGCTGGTGGATATATGAACCGGCAATGGAAGCACTCTTGTCAATTGTAAACGATTGGTAAAAACGCTTTGGCGGCGTATGAGTGGAAATGAATAAGCAATCTACACATTGATCGATCTATCAATTTATAACGTTTCAAACACAGTGAACACAGTATTTAGTTATTACAAGCCAAGAAAATTAGAGGAGGAGAAATAAATATGGATATTTTTAAAGTCGAGGAATGCACAGCGGGAATCAAGAGTTGTTTGTCAAAAGCGAAAGGGTCAAACATGTTTCTAAGTGACATGTTGGGCGATTGTACTGAGCGTCCGGAAGTTGCAGCTACATTCATTAAGCGTGGTTTAATGCAACCAAAACTTGAAGCGATTCATGCTCTACTAGGCCAGGCAATAAATGAAATTGAAAAAAATGCGGAAGTAATTGAAGCGGAACTGGGAATGTCGAGTTGGCAAAATAGCGAGTTCGAAACGATGAAAATCGAGTATGAACACATCTGCGATGCAAATAGGCAGGCTGAAGACAAGGTGGTGAATCTTCGAAAGGAAAACATGCGGTTGAAAGCAGAACTAAAAAAAGCGAAGAGTGCAAAGAAAGCTTCAAGATTGAATCTGGGCAAATGCAGTAAAACAGCTGGAGCGTAAAGTGAATGGATAGAACAGATTGTTACTATATCGGAGCATTCACGCTATCCCTTATGTTGTTTTAACTTGTCTTGATAAATATTTAACTCTTACGAGGATGGCGGTCCCCTTGAGATCATTACATAGCTCAATTATAGAGCTGGTTATTGTGGAGGTAAAGGAAAATGAGTGACCAATATTTATATGGGAGACTTACGGTTTGTTTCGGAAGTGATATGGCATCTCTTGAACATGAAGTTTTTGGGAGACTATGTTACTCAGATATTTTGGATGGAGACAAGCTAGAGGTCCTTAGTGATGATGAAGGATACAAAGAGTTAGATTTGAAAGAGATATTCAGCAGCATTGTAAACCAGCCTTCTAAATATCACACTAAGTGGAATGAAGGACAATCTCTATATGAAGGGGTAAAAGCAAGAGTACTTTTCAATCAAAACAATAACAAGACTATCAGAGGCATCAAGAAAAGAAAATTGATCCGAGAGTTATTCCGCAGAGCTAACTTTGGAGAAATCAGCCTTACGGAAATTGAAGAGACTATTTTCAAATGGGAAGCACGCTATGAAGATGATTAAAAAGTAGGTGAGGTGATATGGCTGAAGAGCGTTTCACCAAAGTGGATAATGACCTCTTGGAAAAGATACAAGACTATAAATTCACGACAAACCAATTAAAGATTATTCTGGCTGTGTTGAGAAGTACGGCCGGATACCATAAAGAAGCACATGCCATATCTCTCAGTTTTTTGGAGAGAGGAACGAATTTAACACGAGCAAGAGTGAGTTCTAGTCTACAGGACCTTATTCGTCACAAGGTAATCAAGGAATTTGGTAAAGGAGGGGAAAACAAGCAGTCAAAAATAATTGGTCTTAACACTACAATTGAGGAATGGACCATTGGAAAATACAAAACAGTAGTGACAGATGACTTAGATATGGATGGCTCTACTAGTCTACAGAATGATACCAGTCTACAAGATGATACTAGCACTAGTCTACAGGATGATACTGGTACTGGTCTACAGGATGATACCCAAAAAAGAAAGTATAAAGAAATATATAAAGAAAATATATATGTTCAGGTTATTGATTATTTAAACGAAAAAGCAGGAAAGCGGTTCTCAACAGATTCTAAGGCTAATCGGCAGTTGATTAGTGCTCGTGTAAGGGAAGACAGGAAGCTTGAAGACTTCCTACATGTCATTGATGTCAAATGCGAGCAATGGCTTGATGACCCTAAGATGAGCGAGTATCTAAGGCCAGCAACGCTATTCTCTCAGAAGAACTTTGAGAACTATGTGAATCAGAAACTACAGAATGACAAAGCGAAGGCTGCTGATCCACGGGATAAAGAGATTGAGCTTCAGAAGTGGATTATGCAAGGTGAGGACCCCGAAGATTTCAAGTGGTGTTGAACTAAGAAAAAACGAAAGGGTGAGTGGAATCATGGAAATTAACACGTGGAGGGAATTTGCTCATATTAAATCAAGACTTCTTGAATTGGTGGATGTTCTTCTGGAAGACAGAGTTCTTAGCCGTGAGGAAATAGCAGCAGATCTTTTAAATCAGGCACACAATTTACATCTGCTTGAACAAAGCCATGTTACTGAAAATGTTATAAAGAAAGAAATGCCGCGCATATCACACCTGGCTGAAGAGGTGGAAAAGAAGCGTATGGAAAGAGAGCATCTATGAGCATGTTTGATACGCTCTCAACTAAAGATAAAAAGACAATTCGCATGGCTGTTACAGAGAAACTAAAACAATACAATACGCTGGGAAATTTGAGGGGAGTCAGAGACCTGACTGCTAATGAACAAGATTTTTGCTCGAGTATCGATACTGCGGTAGACCGATTACCGGCAATTGAGAAGGAAGTTATAAATAAGAGATATTTGAGTGACGAGAGTGAGTATATAAAGGATTATCAAGTCTACACGCTTTTCCTTAATCCACCTATATCTCAAATGAATTATGCAGCTATAAGAAACCGAGCCATGGTCAAGCTCTCTCTATTTTTAAATCTTGACACAGGCGTTGAAATAGAACTGTAAGGAGCTGAAGGCATGAATTCCACCGAGCCTATACACAATCAAAACTGCACTGCTTGCATTGATGAAGACGTGCCCGCTCTTGTTTATCTTGAATTCATGACGGCAAGAGGGCTAAGGTCAATAGCTGTTTGCGGTTCCTGCCACAACATTATTAAAGAGAACGGGATGATGATGAATGGATCTCCTTCAGTTGAACAACGACATACTTTCTAAATACTTCATGTTTGATCGGTACCTACAGAGCTGTATCTGTGAGGCTGAATGGGAACGGAAGGATATACTCAGCAGAGGATACACACACATGGAGTCAACTGATATAGGATGGCTTGTCATAGGTGCCAGTGTTGAGGACCTTGTAATCAAAGCTGAAGCAGTCACCAATAGGATTGATACCTTGAAGCATTCTCGAGCATCACATGCCCAGCTGTTCAGCAAAGCATTGGAAAAGATGAGTAACAGGGAGCGTGTCCTGTTGTTCGTTTACTATCGCAAAAACATTTTATTGACCAATAAAGAAGACCTTATAGCCGTACAACAAAAGATGATTGATGAGCTTGATCACTTTAAAAACAAGAAGCATACAGAAGATATGAGAATGTGGAGACAGACAAAACAAGAGGAGGCGGTAATCTGATTTGAATTTAGCAATTTGATTCAATCACCGAGTTTTAAGAATGAAAGAAACAAAAAAATATTTAGAAGCCCCCCGCGAAAACATTTTGGAAAAATAAAAATTTCACGGAACCGGGTGATGGGTCGAGTTCCGAGATTTATCTCAATTTTTACGCGTAAGGGGGGAGGGGCTAAAATTTAACGCTGCATTTGGAGGATTGACCCTGCACCCGGTTCCAGAATAGAAAACATTTCTCTCAAACTTTTAGGCGGGGGGTATTAAAAATAAAATTTAATCAAAGTAAGGGGAATCCAAATCCTATGGGGGAAAATAAGTATTTCAATATAGAAAAGACCAACCAAAAAAGTGCTGAGATTTATATCTTTGGTGATATCACAGGAGAAAATTACAGGTACAGTGATGCCGATGTGAGCGCCGTATCATTCAAAAAAGAATTGGACGCTGTTGGAAATGTAAAAAATATAGCTGTTCATATCAATTCTGGCGGCGGTGCAGTATTTGAAGGAATTGCCATCCATAACATACTTAAGAAACATCCGGCAAAGGTTACTGCTCATGTTGAAGGACTGGCGGCCTCAATCGCTTCAGTGGTAGCAATGGCGGCCGATGAAATTCATATGGCCGGTAACAGCCTTATGATGATTCACAATGCTTGGGGTGTCTTTGCTGGTGATTATAGAGAACTGAAAAAGAATGCAGAAACGCTGAAAAAAGTTAATGGAACGGTCAAGGAGTCCTATTTGTCACGAGGATTAAGAATTAGTGAGGTTGAGTTGTCCCGAATGATGGATGAGGAAACATGGCTTGATGCGGACACTGCAATAGGGCTCGGATTTGCGGATAAAAAGACTGCAGCACTAAATGTGGCAGCATCTGTAACAAAAGAGATGATGAACCGCTATGAAAATGCGCCAAATTCGATTAAGTCGAATAAAAACAACGTAGCAGCTTATGCAAATAAAAAGGATTCAAAAAGGCTTTCTGTTGTAGAGTTGTTGCTTTCAGTAGATACAAAACAAAAAGGAGACAGATAAAATGACTGAAGAAAAAAAGAGACAAGAAACCCTTGAAAAGAGGGCAAAAAAAACGTGTGCTGAAGCAGGACTGCCATTCATTCCCGAAATGTTTGAAGACGTCAATAGGAGTCTTGAGGCTCTGAAAGAAGCGATTACAGAGGCTTTAGATGGTCCGGAGCTTGAAGAGTTAGAGCATATGCCTCCGAATCAGAGACGCATATCACTTGAAATGTCAGTTGCACAGCTTACAAGAGTGAATCAGGCGCTTGCTGGAGCTGCTAGGGTAATTCAGGATATCAAAGTAAACAGTTAATAACACTATAAAACGAAGGGAGAACTATAATGATCACTCTACCAAAATCAAAAGAATTGTACAAAACAATTGACCAGGCTGAATTTCCACACGACTTAACGAGAAAAAAGGAGGAGTCCCAGAGAGAATTGGAGTTGGTGAAAAGCCAATTCAGAGAAGCAACTTCCATGGACGAGTATCATTCCTTAAAAGAAAAACTTGAAAATCTTGAAGAACAACAACAGGTTCTTGAAGTACAACGTCGCTCTCGGGCAGCGGAAAAAGGAGAGGCAATAAAACGAATTAAAACCACATATAACGAAGAGTTTAAGCCTTATCGTGATGAATACGTAAAGTTGGACGAGAAGCTTAAAAAGCACTTAAGAGAATTCGCAAAAAATATTGAGCCTATAGCAGCAAGAATGATTGAGATAGAGAAAGCGGAAGAAACATATCATATGTTGCGGATGAAGTCCCCTGAATATCAGCAAATTAACCGTCTCTCAGTTGATGAAAAAGGGCTAAGATTACCTTATAATTTTTATTCCGCTATGGCTCGAACAACTGCGGAGCAAGCCAAAGAGGTAATAAACGCAATAAAGGAACACTGGATGAAATGAAAGTACTCGAAATCAATATAAAACGTGATGGGGTCTATAAGACATTCAAAACCCTTAAAAAAGTCACTACAGAGGTTCTACTACAATCTCTCGAATTGGAAAAAAGGTTAGATCACATAACCGATTTGCATGAATTTCTAATAGATTCTCTTACCTTTATATGCGAAGTGTTCGAGCACCAGTTTACAGAAAAGGAACTTAGTCGATCGGTCGAGTATGAGGACATTCTTCCTCTACTTAACAAAGTAATGGATCATGTCATCTTGAAGATGGACTTGAAAACATATGAAGAACAATTCGAAGTAGGAGAAGTGGTCCCTTTTGAAAGTCGAAAAAGAAACAAAGGCTAATGAGATGCGGTGCATGAATTGCAATCGGATGCTAGGTAAGCTGAAGGGTGAGGGCATAGTGGAAATCAAATGCCCTAAGTGTGGGGAGTTTAACCACTTCAAAAATTAGATACACTTAGAGGGTCAAGAACCCCAACATATCAGAGGCTCTAGAAGCCCAGCCGTGTATAGGTTGGGCTTCTTTTTTATGTCCATACGCGAGCTTCTGAAAAAGTGGGTGAAGTAAATGGATAGAATTGAAGGTTTCTCGATAGGTTTGAACCTGGACACAATTCGTGTGGAAACAGGATTAAAAGACCTTAGGTCACAACTTCGTCTTGCTGATAGCGAGATGAAGGCAAACCTCTCTACTTTCAACCGTGGAGACAAATCAATCGGTAAGTATGAAACCTCTGTTAAAGGTTTAAACAAACGTCTCGAAGTCCAAAAACAGATTACAGATAAAGCGCAGAAGTCTTATGAAAAGATGGTCAAAGAGCATGGCGAGGGTTCTATTGAAGCTGATAAAGCCGCAAGGAACTATAACAATCAATCTGCCAATCTCAATAACTTAAAAAGAGATTTAGTCGGCACAAGCAAGGAACTGGCGAAGTTGCAAAAACAGCAGCATTTGGCAACAACAGGCTGGGGCAAATTTGGAAAGCGTATGGAAGGGCTCTCTGGGAGAATGGAGAAACTCGGCTCCGGCATGCAACAAGCCGGTAGCTCAATCACAAGTTCGTTCGGTATTGCTACAGCTGCTGTAGGTGGTGGCCTTGCGTTAGCAACCAAAAAGGCGATGGACTTTGAATCACAGATTTCTTCCATGAAGTCTGTGATGTCTCCTACAGAAGTAAAAGAGTTCGGTGGGAGTTTAGAGAAACTGGCTATAGACATGGGGGCCAAGACAAAATACTCAGCTATTGAAGCGGCTGAAGGTATTGAAGAGTTAGTCAAAGCTGGTGTTGCGGTAAAAGATATCATGAAAGGCGGCTTGGAAGGAGCTCTAAACCTCGCTACCGCCGGAGAACTTGAGCTAGCAGATGCAGCAGAGATTGCATCCACAGCATTAAATGCTTTTAAGGACGATAATATTTCAGTCACAAGGGCAGCAGATTTACTTGCAGGGGCTGCTAACGCATCAGCAACTGACGTGGGTGAGTTGAAGTATAGCCTGTCTGCAGTTTCTGCCGTGGCCAGTGGTGTAGGACTTAGCTTTGAAGATACTTCTAGTGCACTTGCTGTATTTGCACAGAATGGACTTAAAGGATCCGATGCGGGTACTTCTCTAAAAACGATGCTTTTACGTCTTAGTCCGCAAACAGACAAGGCTTATGAAGCGTTCGACCAATTAGGCCTTGCAACGTACAACAATGCTGCCGGTTATAAGTATCTAATTTCAAAAGGGATTAAACCCGCAACAAGACATGTCGCTGATATCGAAAAAGGCCTTGAAAAGCTAACCAAACAGGAACTTGGTTCAGAAGCTTCCAAGGCTCAACTCAAAAAGCGTTATGAAGAGAACCTGAAAGCATCCGGTCTTATGTCCAGTGCCTTTTATGACGAGAACGGTGAACTTAAATCGATGGCCGAGATTGCACAATTACTGAAAACCTCAATGGCCGACCTTAACGATGAACAGCGACAGAACTACTTGAACGCTATGTTTGGTAGTGATGCAATCCGTGGTGCCAACATCCTTTATAAAGAGGGTGCAAAAGGCGTCAAGAAGATGAACAAGGCAATGAATGAGATTACAGCCGCCGAAGTAGCTGCCGAGAAAATGAGGAATTTAAAGGGTGCTATCGAAGAATTGGGCGGCTCCTTTGAAACAGCCCAAGTAAGCATTGGCTCAGCCTTAATTCCTGCACTTCAAGGTCTAACGAATACAGTTAAAGGTATTGTTGAAATATTTAATGGTTTTCCGCAAGCATTACAGAAAACAATAGCAATCGGCCTAGCTGCTACTGCTGGTGTCTTAGCACTGGCTACAGGAATAGGTCTTCTTCTAACCGTGGCCGGTGGTGCGATTTCCGGGATGGGTGCTCTTACTGGAGTTATTGGCAAGATGAGCATGTCTGCAGCAACCGGTACAGGAATATTAGCTAAGTTGCGAGTGGCCTTATTAACCTTGACTGGACCTGTAGGTATCGCAATTGGATTAGCGGCGGCTTTGGGTGTCGGCTTGGTTATTGCATATAAGAAGTCTGAGACGTTCCGAAATATTGTGAATGGGCTCAGAGACGCTTTCCTAAATGTAGTCAACAAAATAAAAGAGTTCCTGACAACCAATAAGATCGTACTTGCTGTCATAGATCGGTTGAAGAAGAATTTTGAGATCACCAAAAGTGTAGTATTAGCTGCTGTCGGAGCTATCGCAGATTTCTTTAAACAGAAGATTAGCGAGATGAAAACGTTTTGGGATCAAAACGGAGAAAAAATAAAACAAGCCTTCTCCAACATCTTCACCGCAATAAAAGCTGTTGTAGGACCAATTATTTCAGGTATTGGAGTTGTTATTAAGACAACCCTATCAGTCATTCTTTCTGTCGTTAAAGCTGTTTTACCAGTTATAAAAGGTATCTTTTCTATCACATTTAAACTGATATTTGCCATTGTGAAATCCATCTGGTCAAACATAGAAGGCGTTATCAGTGGAGCTCTAAAAGTGATTACGGGCACGGTGAAAATATTCTCTGGTCTGTTTACTGGTGACTTTAAACAGATGTGGTCGGGAATCAAAGACGTCTTTGTGGGTGCGCTTCAGTTCATCTGGAACTTTGTGCAACTTATGATGTGGGGTAAGTTGCTGAAGGGTATTCTTGTCTTTGGAAAACTGCTCATCGGTGGATTCAAAGGTATGTGGTCTGGCATCCAGTCAGTCTTTACCACGGTGATTCGCTGGATTGTAGATTTTGTGAAGAAAACGTTCACAAGCATGGGTACCTCCACATTTAACATCTTTAAAAGCATCTTCAACTTCTACAGAACGATATGGACGTCTATTTTTAAATTCCTTCAAAATATCGTTTTAAAGATATTTAATGCGGTAAAAAGCGCTTGGAAATGGGTCTATGATACAACTAAGCAGCGGTTCCAGAATGTTTTCGAGATTACGAAAAATACCTTCACCAAAGTGAAAGACTTCATTTCTGGGGCAGTTGGTAAGGTGCGAGAAGGTGTGTCTGGTGCTTGGAACAAGGTACTAGATAAGACAAAGACCGTTTTTAAAGCAGTCTTTGACACTGTGAAGAAGCGCTTTGGAGACGTTGTTCAGGCAGCGAAGGATTTACCTGGTCGTATTGGTTCAGGAATCAGTAAGATGGCTTCAAAAGTCGGTAAAGGCATTACCGATTTAAAAGAAACCATGATCGACAAGCTAAAAGGCGCTCTGAATGGAGTAATAAACGGAATTAACTGGGTTCTCGACAAGCTGAATATTGACAAGAAAAACTGGTTGCAGACGTGGAACGGTAAATCCAAGGTTAAGGAATACGCCAAAGGAACAGGATACGGTGGCCATCCTGAAGACGGTCCGGCACTTGTCGGAGACGGTCGAGGACGTTTGCGAGGTCCAGAACTTATCCGCACGCCAGATGGTAAGTCTTTCTTATCACCTGCCAAAGATACACTTGTCAATATGCCTAAGGGTACGCATGTATGGTCAGCACCAGAAACACGCAATATTCTTTCCGGCGTTCCTGCATACAAAAACGGAACGAAGAAAAAGAAGAATCCCGGTCGTGATCTGAGCGCGTTGGAGCAATTCGGTTCTGGCAAGTTCCAAGAACACGAAATGAAGAAAAAGGCTGACAAGACAGCGAAGAAAGCTATCAAAGATGTTTGGGATATGACAGGTAAGGCAGCCTTGAATCTTGGGCTCAAAACACTCGGCATTAAAAAGCCTGACGGTGACAGCTTCGCAGGTAAATTAGCAAGAGCCGGTTGGAATAAAATTAAGTCAGGTGCCGGGTCCTTCATCGAAAAGGAAAGAGATGCAGCGGTACCATTGTCGCAAGGTATTAGCTTCGGCGAAGGTTTTACGCGCACATCCGGGTTTGGTCCACGTTGGGGAACACATCATGCAGGTTTGGATTTCGCTGCAGCTCTCGGCTCTAAAATCCGAGCGCAAGCTGCAGGAACTGTAGCGTTCTCTGGATTTGGTAAGAAAGGCAATGGCTTTACTGGATATGGAAACACTGTTCTCATAAAAGGCGGGGGCGGTTATTCGTATCTCTACGGCCACAACAGCAAGAACCTTGTTAAATCAGGAGATGCGGTCAGCAAAGGAGATATTATCGGACTTGTGGGTTCTACAGGTGATAGTACAGGCCCGCACGTTCACTTTGAGGTACGTAAAGACGGCAAGGCAATCAATCCGGACGCAATGACAGGCGGTGGTGCTTCAGGTGGTGCAAAAGCCTGGTCACCGCAAATCAAACGCGCAGCCATGCAAATGAATGAGAATGTCTCCTTGCGTGAATTGAATGGTGTTGTCGCTCAGATTCATAGAGAATCAAGAGGTAACCAGTCCATCATACAGTCTCCTCTTGTCCGTGATATCAACACACTTAACGGCAATCCGGCCAAGGGTCTCTTGCAGTATATCCCGCAAACGTTTAGAAAGTATGCTATGAAAGGCCATAGCAATATCTTTAATGGATATGATCAGCTCCTGGCATTCTTCAATAATACAAAATGGCGTAGTGACCTTCCTTATGGTAGACGCGGTTGGGGTCCGACTGGTGCAAGGAAATTCGCTACTGGTGGACTAATTAAAGCATCGGGCTTGTACAACCTTGCTGAAGGTGGATTCCCCGAGTGGGTGATTCCTACTGACCCAGCGCGCCGTACAGATGCTATGAAGCTACTTGCGTTAGCTGGTAGAGACATTGAGGGTAAAAATAAGCGTCCGAATCAGTTGCCTAATGTGAATTCTAGCGGCACTGGTGGATCAACGCTTGAGAAAGTACTTGCTGCCACACTTGAACAAAATGCTTTTATCCGAGAACAGAATGAATTATTAAGGATGATTGCAGGGAAAGATTTAAACGTCTATATGGATGGGAGACAGGTAGGTAAGGTAATTGAACCACACATCACTCGTAAACAAGAGAAGGATCAGAGAGCTCGTTTAAGAGGAATGGGAATTCAAGCGTGATTTAGGTACCATATACGAATAATGAAAAGACACGAGAAAAACACCCTATCCTTAATTGGATAGGGTGTTTTCATTTGTTCTTTCGCTTTTCTTATTAAGGAAAGGTATCCAAGACTTGGTTTGTAGCCCCCAACCAAAGTAAAGAAGCCATATAACAGGAAGAACCCACCAAAGCCCATACCAAGAAAAACGAATATTTGAATTGCTTAATTCAAGTGCTGCACCTGTAAATGAAATCAAGATAAGTATCCCGCCAGAAATGATTAATGTTGGATGTTTATCAAATGTACTTGCTCTGGGTGAGACATTGTGTAAATTTCTTTTAGTTAACTTCGCTATTCCGTTCAACAAGAAGAACAGAATCAGAAGGACCGAAGAAGCTCCTAGGGAACTTATAATTAATAATTTTCCGATATTTAAAAAAGCGGCATTGGCAAATAGACTGGAAAAACCTTGAATTGCACCAAAGGCGCCCATAAGTATCGCTGCAAAAATCCCTAATATAGAAATATACTGTGTAAGCATAGTTTTATATTGATTGTCTGCCTCTACTTTTAATTGCATATAATCTTTTTTCACGTTTTGCAATTCAACTTTTAGTTTATCCATTTCTTTCATACGGATATTAATAAACTGATTTTTTTGTATGATTGCTAAATTAATATGTCTCAATATTTTATAAAAATATTTTTCATAATCATTCGCTTCTGGGTTTTTAGGTTTATTTTCTTCAAAATATACTTGGCCTCGATTTTTTAATTCTGGGGTGAATTTATCTAGTATCTCAGTAGGTGTGTTCGAGAAAACACATTCTGTAATATCGTCATAAGGTATAACGCACTTGTAAAAATCCGCATCTTCTAAAGCTGCCATAAAGTCAGAGAATTTTTTATTCATTCTTTGTTTGTGAATATGAGATTCTTGAGGACTATTGGAATCAGTAGAATCTGGATAAGTCCTAGGATAACCATGAAGGTCTTCTAATCCAGAAAGAAACCGTTTAGAAAAACCAGATACTTCATTATCCTTTTTATCTAAATTGCTGTCGTCAGAAAATGTAGTAATTAATTCTTCAAAAGCTATAAAGAAATCACTTTCTGTTCTTTTCATGGTTGGAAGTCCTCTGCTATCTCATCAAGAGTATAACTTTCCACAAAATTTCTTTGTAAAATATCATCTTCATGCTGTGCCCAAGATGGCATATCATGAGATACTCTTACTAGGCGATACACATCTTGACCCAAGAGATCAATGATAATTTTATCCAAATGAGAGTACTCATGGCTATACGCTCCATTAGAGACTTTAGTAATATCGTCTGCTTTTAAGTGATTGTACTGATAATACAATGATTCCACTACTGGACCATATTTCCATTTTTCAAAGGGGATATCATAAGTGTTTTCAGCAAGTTCGTCAATGCCGTTTTTTCTTAGATGCATACCTAAAGCAAAGAACATCACTTTTTGCAACCGAAGATTTGAAACGCCGATGCCATTTTGATCACCCAGAGCAATAATATGCTCTGCTAGTTCTGTCATACTGGCCATTTTTTTCCCTCCTTAACTACAGGGTATTCTTCTTATTAATATACCCATAATAATGACTTTTGTCAGCCTTTTTGTGACAAAAGGGGCTTAATAGACTTCGTTTTACATATTTACTCCCTCTTCGCATATGCTAAAAGAGAACGTGGGCTCTTGTTTTTTTTGGTCAAAAAATAAAGGTGTACTAAAGCGATCTTTTGAAAGCCAACAGCAAAATGAAATCATCCATATGAACTTGAAGGGGACATCTGTTCGCGTACAATCGGTGTTTTGCTGTAACAGATTAATATGTCAAAGCCTATTGCTATACAAACGACAGATGCGCACGTTCAAGGTGGAAAATATTCTGTCCGGTCAATCCAAAAAAGATTATCGTATAGTAAAAGTAGCCTGATGGTTAGGACGCTTTTAATTTTGTCTCAGCAACTCCTCAACCACTTTCTTAACATGCTTCGTCAAAGCTGGCCTAAAATACTTCCTTTCCTGCTGCCTGATACCAATATAAAACATAAAACATACGAAGTGTTCCTCAGAATACATATGTACAACCTTAATCTTTCTCTCTAAAAATACCTTCTTTAATTTTCTTCTTTCTTCAATCCCCACTTTTATGGCGTGATAAAACGCTGGTGATTCCTTCTTTTGCAAAATCTTAATTGCAGTATCTAAATACAAAAAGCGTGATGCAATATCGGTTTCTTCTTCCGTTAGATAGCGCATATAGAACACCTCAATAAAAGAACGTTTGTTCTCATTTTAAGTTAAAAGGATTGTAAATGCAATATTTAATCTAAGCCGTAGATATTAATTGGCCCTGAATTATTCTGACAAAGCTATTCACAATCTTCCTGATTTGGCACCTCAACTTTCTCCCTAATCTCGGTGATCTCAGCATTCGTAATGTCTTCAATATCATAATTCTCGAATCGTTCCATCTCAGCAACCCAGCAAGAACCTGTAATGTAACCACTAATCTTTCTCATATATCTCCTCCTAAAACTACACTCGAATTATGTAGCAGAAAGGAGGGCATAAATTTAAAAATATTGTTACGATGTCGATGTAATAGATAAAAGGAGAGGATTGTTATGTATGAAGTCCTTAAAACGTTCAATGCAGATGGCCAACTTTACATAGAGGTTTATGATAAGAGAAAGAAACTCGAACTATTATATGAAGCAACAGCAATTAAAAAGATCCAGGACAAAGAGCTGCAACTGTTTCTGAGGGCTCAAATGTACTGGATCAAGCAAGGTGTGTTTCATAAGGCTTGTGAATTAGAGTAAAATTATAACTCCTTCCCGAGGTTCTGGGATGGAGTGCAGAACTCAGAGCGATACTCGGCATTTACAGAGCTTAAAAATGTAATTGCTTCATTGAATGTTGTCAAAACTTCTCTGCCTTTAAGGTATTTTCTATAGTTTTTTACTTGATTCTTATACTTTTTGCTTCCTGGGCAGTTCATCCATACTGGAGGCGAAGAGAAATCCTCCATTTGATAACCGAGAAAATCCTTGGTTTCCTTAGAAGTAAAAAGTTTTAGATAATCCATATTATGTTTCGAAGCATTGTACGCATGCTTTAAACCAAGCAATTTATTTGCTCCAAACTGACCGCTCTTTCTCTTATTTTCATAAGACTTATTTACATTACGATTTTTAAAATGCCATTCATCATTAGCGTTAACCCAAAATAAAAGTTCGCATATTGATGAATTTATATCAAATGAGTTGGGGCTTTCACTATTCAAATCAGTAATTAACCGTTCTTTTGCTCGGGTTAAACCTTTATGGATTGTTCCAAACCGTAACCTTTTTGATGAATTTATAATAGACACGTACTCTCTCCTCCTTGTATTCCATACAATTCGATTAAAGAAGATAGGATTCCTTTATTTCTTAAGAGGGAAATGACTAAATAAGTAGTTCATAATAATCTCTAATTTATGAACTGTTTCGTAAGGGAGTTGGCAATAAAACAGTGATTGATAGAGGAGGGAATAGTACCTAATGGAAAAAGAGGAGTACGACATCATAGAAATCCAAGGTGTTCACGGTTTGATAAAGCTCCATGTTCCTAAAGGGGAGCCTACTGAAGAAGAGATCCTTGAAGCTCATCGTTCCATCGCAGAAATTATTGTAGATGCAGGAATAACAAGCAAGAAAAAAGAAGCTACCGATTAACAGTAGCTTCTTCATAACGCCTATCCGCACAAATATGTTACCCCTAAGTTCCTCCCATTACATCCAAATGTATGGGGAAGAATACGTTATTCTAAGAAGCGTGAGTAAATAAAAAAACGCTAAGAACCTTATTATATAGGGGTTCTTGGCGTTTTAAATACTCTATTCTGGAAAGGTCACGAATTAACATATCTATGATTCTACAAAAAAGGGGAATTCCTTTATATTTAATGTACTTAATAAAAAAACGCAAGGAGAAATGTATGATAAATAAGGAATATGATGTCATCGAGTTTCAAGGTGAGTATGGATTAGTTCGACTTCATGTTCCTAGAAGAGAACCTACACAAAAGCAAATTGATGCGGTATATGAAGCGGTGCAAGGATAGCGATTGATAATACAAAGAACAAAAAGCACCCGATAAATAACGCGGTACTTTTCATCTGAAAGAGAGCTTTTTATACATGAAGAATGGTAATGTTTTTCCACTCATATGCCGCCAAAGCTACTTTTATTATTGGCCCCAAAGAAGCCCCAATTCAGCCCCATTTGATGCATTATCCTGCAAAGTCGGGTAAAACAAAAAAGCTTTAAAACCTTGATAACACAAAGCTTTTGAGGATTCTAGCGTATCACTTTGCAAACTGATTTTATTATTATAGTTAGAATTCTATGCTAATGAAAATCATTGATACCGCGGGGGTTGAGCGGTGCTTTTTAGAAAGCTCCCGCAAAAACTCCCTCAGTTTCCTTCAAACCCTGGCTGAAAGCAGTAACAGTTTCTTGTTCTAGTTTCTCGAAGGAATGACTATAAACGTCATAAGTCATATTAGGAGTATTGTCTAGGCGGTCTGCAATTGTTTTCGCTAGGCGATTAGTATAGTGGCATGAGTATGCCGTAATCCGTGAGGCGTGATTCGTTTTAAATCTGCCTTGTCACAGACCCGATCAAAGAAATATTTGATTGTGCTACTACCCGTTGGAGTACCACTCTGATACGAGATGAAAATAAAATCATTTTCTGAAAAGGTTAAGCCATATAAAAGTTTCGTTTCCTTACACCAGGAGCGATAACGTTTCAACTGTTTTACTAAAGAGCTGTCGATCGGTATAGATCGGTAGCTCTTTTTTGTTTTTGGAGAGCGTTCACCATTGTTATCTCTCGTTCGTCTCACAGTTAACTTGTTCTCTTCAAATGCAATATCTTCCCATTTCAACCCTAGCGCTTCACCTTTACGTAAACCAGTTAAGGCTAGCAGGAGAGCGATGGTATAGTTCGTTATGCTTTCTATTTGCTTGGCAGTGTATAAGAAAGAGGAAAGCTCATCGGCTGTTAAGAAGTATCTCATCATCAACTGCTGCATTGACCATTATTTTGAAAATAGGATGCAAAAGAGTCACAGTACTGGTCCTATACGTTTTCAGAAGTTAATTAATATAGATTCGCTTATAAGTAGACTTGTCCAAATTAGCCAGAAAACATTATTCGCCGTAGGAAATTAACGAATTCTATGAAACGCTCCATCAAATCTAGGCTCAAAGATTTCACTACCGATGAACTAAAACAAGCCATTGATAACTACGCAACAGTCTATCAGAGTAATTCCCATTGGTTCAGCTACAAGTACTCTCTTGGAGATCTAATGCGTGAGAAGGACATAAACAAATTCATTGATGAAGTGGAGCCGTTAAGAAATTTTTCTAAAGATAAATTGGAGGGCAATGCAAATGCGCAAACAGAGCTTTCTGAGTCTGAATGCAAGGAGTGTGGTGATATCAGCTCTCTTATTGTGAAGTGAAAAGTCTTGATGGGGAAAAAGGAAGTTGAAAGGGACTTCTGGCGACCATGCGCTTGCCAAGAGAGAAAGTAACTACAAAACAGGTTTAAAAATGCTTTAATTACGCATCAATTTCGAAATACATGCTTAGATAACTACGAACAGAATTATATAATATAGTAAGTGATCCGACGTATAGACAGGTTAAAGCTAATATGAGAAAAGAAGAACGTAAAAACAGATATTTGGATAAGGTTCAACGTTTGGGGAATGCAGTGGCTTCGTTGGATGACGAAAGAGAACGAATGGTTATAGAAGGTTGCAGGGATCGAATCAGTTTTAAAGAGATTGGGCTTTCTCTGAGTGTTTCAAGACAGGCAGCATTTGAAATTAAAGAGCGAGTGGTAAGAAAATTAGCAGTCGAAATGTACCTTGTGTGTAAGAATAATAGAGTTGTTTAAACTCAGATAAAATTATTGACAAAATTTATATGTTACTGCTACGATATATTGTAATAAAAGCATACAAATTCGTTGATGAGAAAGAGTAGTGTTTCGTCTTGTTCTCCAGAGAGCTGACAGTTTGGTGAAAGTCAGTGTTCAAGTGGTACATGAAAATCCTCTCTGAGAAGGTTAGCTGAAGTCAGTAAGCGAACCCGGGTGTCTACCGTTAAAAAGAACACGTATGATTGTACGTTGCTTGGTGCTATTGGATCGGATTCAATAGAATTAGGGTGGTATCGCGGTTAACCCCGTCCCTTACTTGGGACGGGGTTTTTTGTATGCCTTTTATACAATGAGTATAGGAGGGATTGATGTATTGGTGGAAAAAGAGACAATGCAACATAGTTTTCAAGGTGCGGCAACAACTCACTAAAATAAGCTTAGGAGAGTGGAAAATATGAAACAATTGGGGACGTTATACTTTTTCTGTGGGAAAATGGGAGCAGGAAAATCAACTAAATCAAAACAAGTGGCAACGGATAAACATGCGGTACTGTTGTCTGAGGACGAATGGCTTTCATCACTTTATCCCAATCAAATCGAGTCATTTGAGGACTATCTAAAATTTTCGGCGCAGATCAAACCATTGATGAAAGAGCATGTCCAAAACATATTAAGTGTTGGTACAGATGTAGTGATGGATTTTCCAGCTAACACTCAAAAACAGCGAAAGTGGTTTTTAGATATCGTGTCGGAGGTCAATGCAAGCCATCAACTAATATTCCTTAACCTAAATGACGAGCAATGTTTACGTCAAATTGAACAAAGGCGTAGCGAACAGCCCGAAAGAGCAGCTTTTGATACGGAAGCGGTGTTTGCTCATGTTACTAAATTTTTTGAAGCACCAGAGGCATCCGAGGGTTTAAATGTTGTAGAGTTTAGTGGAAAAGAATAACATTAAGTTTAATATGAAAAGTGTCATTTATCACCTTGGACTAGCTTGACATACTTGACCAGCTTGACACCGTTGACGAATTTCCATTTCTAAAATTTCCCATGCTATCATGGAAGGCAGGACGGGGAGTAGGAAACTTTCTCCGGTTATGAACGGAATATAGCTGGGACGTCATCTTTCTGTGGCGTTTTTCCATTTATATAGTAACCTTTTCTTAAGAGGGGTAACATATGATGGATCAATTATATATGTATTAATGGAAATGATTTTTCTCCAGATAAAGTTGAAACAAAAATAAGTGAAAATGATATTTTTCGAGAGGGAGGGCTTTGGACTTCCTCATTCACTCCAAATAAAGGTTCAAGTTGGATGAGATGCGGAAAATTCCCAAAGGATTATGCTCATTGTTATACTGGGCTTCTTTTTGAAATTAGAGAAGGAGCAAAAGTATATGAGGTAAATTCACATGAAACGGAAAACTATTTTAATAATTTTTATCGTGGTAAGTGCGTAAACGTTGCATGCGATTATGGCGCCTTACATTTAGATTACTCTTATGTCGAGGATGTAAAAAGAAGATGTGAATTTACGCCTTTTTTATCATGGTCAACTGAAAGTACCTGGTGGTTTAATATTGATTATTTATTCTTAAAGAAAGTTATAGAGAGCAAAGAAATAGTAAGTTTGTTACATGAATAATCATAGCATCCTTCGGGGTGCTTTTTTTATGCATAAATTTAACGAGCGATTAGCGTAATGAGGTGATAAACATACAGAAAAAAACAAATGATGGAAAATATTGTATTTTAATTCATGACTTACGATTTGCCATACGAAGCTGTTATAGTTGATACTAGTTTTTTTGAAGACTAGGGTAGCTCTTGAAAAACAAGAAACATGACTTTTGTGACTTTAACCTTAAATTATAGACTTTTGATTCATGTTACGGAATTTAGATCCATAATATAATTCTTATGGACTAATATAGTTTAGGTATTTAGAATTAATAATTGGTATTTAATTCTTTATTTTCTCTCTTTTATGCTTTATAGTTTAGTAAAGGGGGATGAATAATGTTATTTGAGATTAAAGAATATAAACTTTCCAGTGGAAAAACAGTTAGAGAACGCCTTGAAAGTGAATTTCCTGATGGAGTATGGCAGTGTGACGGTACCACTTTAGAATTTATTCATAAGGTATCTGGATTGAAGAGAATTTATAAATGGGGATTAGGAGAAGATGGAATCACTGCTTTAAGTGCTTCAGCAAGTAAAATCACTCCGGAACTAAACCCTCATAATGCTACATATGAAGAAAACAGGAAGAAGATAAAGCCAATAGAATTAGAAGTATACGATTACTTCAACGATTTATTTGCTCAGGATTACTGGGAAGAAGAATGCTCTAAGAGAACATCCGAAAAGTTTAACATTAATGAAGGCCAAGTACATAATATTATTACACGGGTTTCGGAGACGTTATATTTGTAAAGGACGCACTCATTGGACAAGATTTTTATAAATATAAAGAGAAAGATTAACTTATAAAAATTTAATTATTCAACTTATGTTTTCTGGACGGCGAGTTAAATTAGAGGGAGAGATAAACATGAGTTTCAATTATGAGACGAGGAAAAAATCAACTGAAACCCGACAGATATTAGAGCAAGAAGAACATTTTAAAACAATTAACAAGCAGAGTAAGTCTTTTGGAAGGCTTGGTGATCATGAACGTGTAATTTTTAAAAGAGATAAAAATGAAATCCTAGATCTGCGAATTTCTGGAACAGCAATAGAGAATGAATCCTGTGGTCTTAAAGGATTGGATATTCAAGAATGGTTGTATGAAATAGGGATCCAGTTTTTGGACGAGATTACAGAATATACGACGTTAATGATAGCTAGTACTGATGTTGTTGATGGTAGATTGAGAACATCTTGGCAAGAATTAACGAGAATTCAAGATTAGCACCCATTGCGGTGCTTTTTTAATGACTAAATTTAACAAGCGATTAGCGTAAGGGAGTGATACAATGTCTTTTTCTTTTGCATAAAAGTAGGAATATAGTTCCTCCTTGTTGAATGTTAGGGAAAAGGAGTGAGAAAAGATAGATTTACGAGAACCCGGTAAGAGATTAAAGGATATAGCTATTAAAGAACTCAATTCTTCAGAAGGTGGATTCGGTGGTTACTTTACAGAAAAAACCTAGTTTATCAAGTGAATATTATGGTGGTAGTTAGTGCTGTGCTAGGAAAATACTATTCTAGACAGGAATACCAAGAAGAAATAGATTTATTCATAGAAGAGTGCGTGAAAACCTCCAATGCTGGGTTTGTGGCTATAAGCATCACTTTAGCTGAAAACAGACTAATTGATGAATTGGAAGATATGTTGAATAAATTTAACGCTACTGCACTCTGAAGAGAGTGCTTTTTTTAATACCCAAATTTAATAAGCGATTAGCGTAAAGAAGTGATAACAGAAACAACCTCAAAAGAAGGAGGCAGCAGGTGATGTGACATGGAGAGAAAAAGAGACCCTAGAAGGGATGAAGCATTCGAGATATGGAAAAAACAAAACGGCGAAATAACAAACCGTGCTATTGCTGAACAGCTCGATGTTCCAGAGAAAACAATTAGTGGATGGAAAAGCCGCGATAAATGGAACGGCAGTAAGGAAGAAGATGAATGTAGTACTACAAAGAAAAAGCGTAGTACTGCAAAGAAGAAAAAGAGGACTGACTTCCTTTTTTGAGACAATAGAAAAACACCCTATTAAACAGCTAGTTGCCGGTATTGTACTGGTGATTGGCTGTTTAGTTTCGTTTGAATTCGGATATTGTTATAATAATTAATGTAATCTTCTACAATTCGAATCATATTCGCATTCGTCGTGCGATAGATTTGATCTAGGTAAAACGTTTCTGACTTTAGTGAGGAATGGAACGTTTCGATTGGGGAATTATCAACAGGCGTGCCTTTGCGGGAGATGCTCATGGTAATTCCTTTTTCTTTGACTGCTTGTTGGTAAGCATATGAAGTGTAAACAGATCCTTGGTCGCTATGCAGTAGACACCCTTCGGGCAAGTCAGGCAACTGATTAAGTGTATCTAAAACAAACACTGTATCCTGCTTGAAACCAATAGTTTGAGATACAATTTCACTATTTCGATACCAGCGCATCCAAGTCTTTAGCTGCGTATAGTTTCGTATATTCAATTCTTCCATTACTACTTTTACTGGCACTCCAGCCAGTCGCATTTCGATGGCCTTCATTCTTACTTCTACTGGATAACTAACTCTTGTCCCCATAAAAATACACCTCCACGTTGATTTATTAAGGTACAATACCCGTTTTCAATGTAAAGGTGTTTTTATTTGTCTCATTTTTTTAGGTCAGTTCCATCGGATTTAAAGTGTTTTAGTTGCTCAAATGCTTCTTTAGTATTAGTTGTTGTGATAACTAAATTGACATCTTCATTTGCTGCTTTAAAAGTGGCTGCCCATTTAGGGATTAAGAAATTAGATGGTAAATAAGTAGCAACAATATGAATTGTTCCTGTCTGGGCTAGACGATAATCTTCAATAAACGCTTCGATATGTTCTTCAAAAGAAAAAAGTTCTGTGCTTTTTCCACTAATGTTTTTCCGAAGTCGGTTAATAGTACTCCTCGTCCATGTTGCCTAAATAAAGGAATTCCTATTTCGTGTTCGAATTTTTTTATCTGGCTTGAAACAGCAGGCTGACTGATTCCCATCAATTCAGCTGCTTAAGTGAAACTAACTGTAATTGCAACTCGATGGAATAGTTTTAGTCCATGAATATTCATTATTTCACTCCTAATCACAAATTAAATTTATGTATTAATAAAAATAATATATTTTACTTATGATTTATACTAACATACACTATATCTGTAAGCATGAAAATACAGGTGAAAAGGGGATAGTATTATGGGAATCGATTTAATTTGGAATGATGTAGATGAATATTTCATTGATAAACTAATACCATTTGATCCATCTCTCGAACACGTATTAAATACAAATAAAGAAGCCGGCATACCAGAAATTGATGTATCACCAACACAAGGAAAGCTGTTGTATCTTTTAGCTAAAATTAAGGGAGCAAAGAATGTATTAGAAATTGGTACCCTTGGTGGTTACAGTAGTATATGGCTTGCGCGTGCTTTACCTGAAACAGGAAAGGTATACACACTTGAAATTGACCAAGAGTACGCAAAGATAGCTAAGGAGAATATCCGACATGCAGGCTGCCAGAATAAAGTAGAAATAATTGTAGGAAAGGCGCTCGATACTTTGTCTGAAATAGAGGGGAAAGGAATACCTCCGTTTGATTTGATCTTTATTGACGCTGATAAACCAAATAATCCTCATTACTTAAAATGGGCATTAAAATTGGCGAATCCGGGAGCCCTTATTATTGCTGATAATGTAGTAAGAAATGGAGAAGTAATTGAAGAAAAAAGTAAAGATGAACGAGTACAAGGTATACGTCATTTTATGAATTTATTAGAAAACGAACCTCTTATTGAGTCAACTGCTATACAATCAGTGGGTACTAAAGGATATGACGGATTTGTGATTAGTGTTGTAAAATAATGTTTTATATAACATGTTTAACTAGAATAGTTTCTCGTTTTTATCATATCACTAAAGAAAATAACTTAAAAAGGTCTAGTTCTATTATCTTGGTCCGTTAGTTGAAACAAGCCGTTTTTAAAAGACTCTTTTGTAAATTAAAGCACCCTGTCCTTAATTGGATGGGGTGCTTTTTTGTGTTTAAAAATTCTGTATAATAAAGAGCGGCACTCATTCTATAGTTCTCCTAGTTTTATTAATGAAATCTGAATTGAACTAAATGGGTCCAATTCAGTATAGAGAAAACAAGCTTTTACAAGCTGTATAGGGGGTGAAAATTATGAGATTGCTAGACGGATTTAAATTTGGAATGCTACTCCAACTTGCAGTTGGCCCGATGTGTCTACTTGTATTTAACACGGCAAGCCAACAAGGTCTTTTAAGTGGAATAATCTTGATGAGTTCAATAGCATTGGTAGATGCCTTGTTCATACTCCTAGCGATTTTAGGGGTAACAAAGATACTATCAAAAACTAAGGTTACAGCTATCGTTAAAACGATAGGAGCAATTGTACTCATTCTTTTCGGAATAAATACGTTACTAGGTACGTTTGAAACAAGTGCAAGCGAACCAACAATTTTTAATGATTATATCTTCTTACAAGGGCTGATATTAACACTGTCAAACCCATTAACCATTGTTTTCTGGGGTGGTGTTTTCACCACGAAGCTGAGTGAAGGAAACTGGACGAAGAAAGAACTAATACCATTTTCAATTGGTTGTTTTTTTGCGACTGTATTCTTTCTAAGTTTGGTAGCTTTTATAGGTAATCAAGTTGGCGTATTTCTTCCAACTACACTTATCAAACTACTAAATGTATTTGTAGGAATTGTCATTATTGGGTTTGGCGTAAAAATGATTTTAACAATAAATAAAAGCTAAAAATGGAGAGGATTTCTCCTCTCCATAAAAAGTTTAACTTCTGAGGGAATCATAAAGAGAAGGCTTATTATTTAGACTCAATAATTCCTCAATTGCTTTTTTAACATGCTTTGTTAAAGTTGGTTCATTACATAGATAAAGGTAATTTCTTCATAATCAGGTTTTAGGCATCTCATCCTCTCTTAAATGTATTATCTTTTCTATAATATAAGGGATACTCACTACTGGTTTTCATCTACTCTAGTTTTACTGTTTTCTTGTTTTATCAAATCGGAAACCCTTGAATTGCCCATCATGAAAACGACGATGACCGCAATGCCTACAGGAATTAACGAAAGAAGGAATATATGAGCAACTGAGCTAGACATAGCTTCGATAATTTTACTAAGAATCTCATTCGGAACTTTCGCACGTACACTTGGTTCAAAAATACGACTTACGTCACCTACATTCCCCATTATTGCACCTGCATTGTCACCCATGCCCTTGAAGCTTTCAGTCAGATTCTTAGTAAACATCTTGCTTTGGATTGCTCCAAAAATTAAAATTCCTAGTGTCATTCCAAACGTACGTATAAACGAGTTGGTTGAAATTGCCGTACCACGGTGATGAGCTTCCAGATTGTGTTGTGAAGACATCGGTAATAGTGAGAATGAGAAACCCATCCCAAAGCCTACGAGAATCATATATATCGTCAGCGAAAATCGAGCTGAATCTGGCGTAAGTGTACCGAGAAGAAACATTCCGATGAAATAAGGAATAACGGAAAGAATCATTAAGTTACGGTAACTTGTTTTAGTTGAGAAAATGCCGCCTATAGCGCTTCCCGCAACAGTCCCGAGCATCATCGGTGTCAGGATAAGTCCAGCACTAGTTGCAGAGGAACCATATACCGCTTGAACATAAATCGGAATATATACAACCAGGCAAATAAAGGTAGCACCATATAGGAAAGCCAGAATCTGGGAAGTGGAGAACAAACGACGTTTAAACAGGAAGAACGGTAATATCGGATCGTCCACTCGTCGTTCCACGAAATAAAACACGATAGAAAAGACAGCAAAACTGACAAAAAGAACAATAATCGGTGTAGAGTTCCAAGCATACTGATTCCCGCCTAGTTGCAGTGCAAACATTAGACTAATGACAGCAATGACGAGCGTCAAAGCGCCCCACCAGTCTACTTTCTGTTTAGTATAAGAAAGGGACTCCTTATAACACTTCAAAGTCAGTACGAACGCAATGATACCAATTGGTACATTAATGAAAAATATCCATGCCCAGCCTATGGAGTCTGTGATAAAGGCACCTAGAAGTGGGCCAACGACACTTGCGACGCCGTATACAGCGCCAAGCAACCCAACCATCTTCCCACGTTTTTCTGGCGGAAAAATGTCATATACTATGGCAGTAGCAATTGGCATCAGCGCACCGCCGCCAATTCCCTGAATCGCCCGATAAATACTGAGCTGCTCCATGGAATGAGCAAAACCGCACAGTACTGAGCCAAATAAGAACATCAGTATACCGAAAACAAAAAATCTCTTTCTGCCATACATATCCGACAACTTACCGAAAATCGGCATAGCAGCCATTGTGCCAACAATATAGGTAGCAGTAACCCAAGCAAATTTATCTAATCCCCCTATGTCGGACACAATCGATCCCATTGCAGTAGCAACAACGGTATTGTCAATTGCTGACATAAAAACCGCAAGCAATAAACCAGCCACAACTAACTTTTTGTTACTGTTTGTATTCTCCATCTTTAAACCCCTTTACATATTATTAATGATTTCGATATAATGGAGTCAAGATATGATTTGATAATCTAATATCTTGACTATCGAGATATCAGATTAAAGGGAGGCTCTTCTTTTGTCAAGCTACAAACAAAATAAAATTACGGATTCACAACTGGAATTCGTCTCACTCATGCGTGGACTAGGAACCAGAACGATATTATACCAGCAAAGTATTGCTGACTCTTTAGGAGTATACAATCATGATTTCACAGCCGTGGATATTCTGCGTGAAACAGGTCCGATTACGGCAGGAGAGCTATCCAAAAAAACTGGTCTTGCTACGGGCAGTGTTACGGCACTGATTGACCGGCTTGAGAAAGCTGGTTATGTTCGTAGACAAAATGACCCCAACGACCGTCGCAGAGTGATCATTGTTCCTCAATATGAAGAAAAGGAAGAGGTTCAAAAGGCTTACGAACCACTTAATACTGATATGTTGAACTTAACCTCTGGCTACAGCGCGGCAGAACTGGAACTTATTACACAGTTTCTAGACAAAGCAAATTCAATATTGGAAAGACAAATTCAACAATTAAAGCAGAGCACAAATACATCTTCTGAGTTAAAAAAGTAATCCTATCTTTTAGAGTGAAGTTACTCTCGTTAACTAGACAATTATTTCTTGGATTATGATTACGACAAAGGATAAAATATTTAGTCATCATCAAAAAATAAAAAAGAGGCGATTATAATGAAATTAAACCATCTTAATTTAACTGTGAATGATGTCCCTGGAGCTTTGTCTTTTTTTGAAACATATTTCGGATTGGAAAGCTACTTGCAAATTGGTAAGGGGTTTGCCGGACTGACCGATGACGATGGATTTTTGCTAAACCTGTCTCACGGTAGAGAAGTCCATTACCCAGACACATTCCATGTAGGGTTCCCTCAAGAAACGGAAGAAGAAGTAAATCGACTGAACAAACGCTTGAAAGACAATGGATTCAATGTAGAGTCACCTGCACTCTCTCACGGTTCCTATACGTTTTATTACCACACCGATTACGGGTTTACGGTGGAAGTCTTCTGTTTAATCCCAGGAGTGGACGCTACCGATGGAGTCCGTCCGTCCTTTGGCAAAAGATAATTGTTTGTTACAAAACTCGGTATCATTAGTCTATGTTCAGTAATCAGATGTAAACCATCTTATGTTAGGTAAAATCAAAGGTGAAATCAAAAAAGAGTAGCTTTGGTGTTAATTGGATATGCATGTGGATCAATAAAGGTGTTACTGCTACACATTACGGTCCCGATGCGATATAACAAGAGATCGTCTATTGACGATCTCTTGTTATTTAACTAATACTTATTATAATGGTGCGCATTGTATAAGAGTTTTTGATAAGTTAATCGTGAAATGTTGTCTATTGAGTTTTAATAAAATTAAGTGAAATCCTTATTTTATATAATGCTGGTGAACTTCCCTAGACTTAGACTAAGGCAAATCTGTACATTGATTCAAGCTTAACACATTGACTTTCTACCTGATCTCCATCATCACAGCATTCGTGAAATTCTCATCATATTATTTCTCCATTCTATCTATCTTAGTAATCTAACAAGATCACATAATATATCCATGAATATTTCCTCCTAAAGCTACAAACGAATCATGTAGCAAGAAGGGGGAGGAAGCTTTAAACTATTTTTAGAAAGCCGATATGATGAATAAAAGGATAGGATTGTTGTGTATGAAGTCCTTACAAGGTTCCATGCAGTGGGACAACTTTACATAAAGGTTTATGACAATAGAAAGAAGTGTGATCCTTTATATGAAGAAACAGAAATCAAAAATTTAAGCAAATAAGAATATTTTAACTTTTATGATTAAATTCAACATAAAATTACTTAATATGGTAAAATATTATCAAATCTTATCTTTTCATAATTTATTCGGCTTCTTATGAACTAAAGGATTGGATAAATAATCTAGGAGGTAAGAAACATGAGTTTTTACTTAATAGGAGGAAGTTTTGTAGAAATCTTATTAGTTTTAATTACTGGTTTCACCATACTGGGCATCAATTGGAGAGAAGTGTTTGCCCGTTTATTCTTTATTTCTCTTTGTGTTGGAATTCTCGGTACACTAACCACTGAATTTCCACCTGCAATCTATTTACCTGTAATATTTCTTGTCATTTGCTCTTTTCTATACTTAATGCTGAACATGAAATTTTTATTTGGACTGGCTGCACTTGTTTTTGGCAGCGTTACCTATTTAGCCATCCATCCCATTATATTCTCTATATTCCCACAACTTACGGATGATTTTATTCTTCCAATTAATTTAGTAATTGGTGTACTGGTTATATTCCTAATCGACAAATACAGATCAAAATTCCCTAAGTCGAAAAAGATTATCATAAACCCTAATTCAAACAACCCTTTTGCTAAGAAATTCAAGTGGATATTGTATTTACTTACACTTTTCATAAGTTACTTGTCTCTATTTTACAGCATCAATTTTTCTAATAAGGAAGAGCATTTATATTTAGCCATCGGCTCCATAGTCTTTTTAATCGCTGGTGTATACATGGTTAAACATCGCTATGATGGACAATTCAAATATGTTCAATCATTTAATGAGAAACATGTTCAGCAATTAAATCAGTATCTTGACTTAATAAGCAGCCAGAGACGTACGACTGTAGACAATATGCTACAGGTAAGAAATATGTTGCAGATTGGACACTTTCAGAAAGCCAGAGATTATTTAGATGAACTGATAGACAAAGCAACGCTTGTAAGAGAAGTAGCTCCCATTAAATCAAGTGTTATTGCTAGTATTTTACTTGCATTTAAAGACGCTGCAACCCAAAAAAACATTGTACTCATCTATGATATTCAAGATGATTTATCTGACTTGCCCTGCAACAGCTACGAAACACATCATCTTTTAAAACCGTTGCTGCAACTGATTATAGACACTGCGGAAAAAGCACCCGTGGACAAGCGTAAAATCGAAGTCAAAATAAGTAAGGTGGACAATCAATTTTCAATAGAAATTTATTATCCAGCAGTCATGGATACTAAAAACAATCCTAAATTAAGCGGAAATGTAGAAAAGCAAATGCCCGATAATATAAAAAATATCGTGGAGAAGTATCAAGGTTATATCAATACTAGTTTCCCACAAGATTATATACATGTGAAAGTTTGCATTCCTATTGAAAATTAGGGAGACGATACATGATGCATTATCTATTACCCAATACAATTGCTAAACGAATAGCCAACAGTATCGTGTCACAAAATAATGAATTTGCAGGCCAAACAGATGAAATACGTTATGGACTGGAATGGATCATCTCAACAATCAATTTTTATGTGCTAGTCTGTATAATTGCAATTCCCTTCGGTATGCTCGCAGAAGCCTTAGTATTTGCTGTAACCAGTTCTACCCTTCGGACAGTATCAGGTGGGGCGCATTGTAAAGGGTACTATACTTGTTTAATCATTAGCACCTTACAAGTGGTCGTATCTTCTTTTTTTATTCATTACATGTTCAGCTATATCACTTCACTTGAAGTTGTGTTCTTTGTTCTATTGATTTTATCTTTTATCACCATTGTTTTGTTAGCACCAGTATTGTACAAAAAGAAGGGTTGTTTTAATACAAAACAGAAATATAATTTAAAATTGGTTTCCATTCTATTATTTATTGCTTTCTTTCTCATTAGCATTACTTTCCTCAAGGACAAGCACTCTATGTATGGCATTTGGTTTGCGCTAATCATTCAATCTTTCTCGTTGACCTATACAGCAAAAAGAATTTTAGATGCCCTTAGTAATCCGTTGACTATGATAAGGAGGTGATCAATCATGAGAAAAATACTGGACATTTTAGGCTACCTCGCACTTAAAACAAAATCCTATTCAACAATTTCCGGCTGTTTTTTGATACTTTATGAACCTGACCTTCCTGAAGAAAACACAGATGAAGATGTTTATTACTAACAATACATTGTGATTCCAAGAATCACAAAAGAAGCACAATACCCTAATTATAGAGTGGATATTGTGCTTCTTTTATTATTTTTGTATTTTTAAAAGCATGAAGAGACAGAAATCAAAAAATCCAGGACAAAGAGCTACATTTGTTTTGTGTGCTCAAATGTTCTGGATCAAGTAAGGTACGTTTCATAAGGATATTGAGTTTGATTAAAAATTAATAGTAGGCGCCTGTCCACATTAGATTAAAATAGTTCCCCCAGAAACTCCCTCAATCTTCCCCAAATAATTGGTGGAGAATATATTACTCTAAGAACCATTTAAAACAATTAAACCGCTGGAAACATTGATATATAGCGGTTTTATGGATTATAAATACGGTGTAATAATAAGCATTCTCTCTATTATAGATAGAGCCCTAAGAAGCTAAAAAGTCTTGATTTATCAATGATTGTAGCAATTTTATGAAGAACTAGCCCCAGTTTTAGCCCCAGTATCCTTTAAACTGCTACCAAACAACGTGACGGTCTCCATCCTTAGTTCTTCTAGAACATGGCCATATATTTCATAAATCATTTGCGGTATATTTCCCAGACGCTTTGCAATTTCAACGACATTCGCACCTTTGTTTAGCAGTATAGTACAGTGAGTGTGGCGAAAACCATGCAGTGCTATCTCCGGGAGCCTGGAATCTCTCAACAACCTTTTCAATGCAAACATCGGCGTATTATCGCCAATCCGTTCACCAGTTTGATAGGAAATGAACACAAAGGAATCTTCTTTCATTCGTAAGCCATGATAGAGCTTTGTTTCAATGCACCATTTGCGATATGCTTGTAATTGAATAATCAGCAACGGATCTACAGGGAAGGTGCGAAAACTGTTTTTTTGTTTTAGGAGTTCTGACACCTTTGTTATCCCGTGTTCTTTCTATTATGATGGCGCCTTGTTTAAAATTAACATCTTTCCATTGAAGACTCAATGCTTCTCCATGTCTCATACCTGTATAGGCGAGCATGAGCAAGAAAGTATAATTTGTTTCATTCTCGTGTTTTTTTGCCAGTGATAGAAATGAGTTTAGTTCTCCAGGTGTAAAGTGGTTGCCTGTCTGATCTGTGCCAGTATCATTAGAAGAAAGCGTAATTTTTGTGAATCGATTACGGGATAGTATCTCATCAACTCCAGCTGCATTGACGGCAATCTTAAACAGATTATGAAGCAATTGCACGGTGCTCGGTTTGTACTTCTTCTCAAGTACATTCAAATATTAGCGCTTATCTGTGCTTTTGTCCAATTGCTGTAGCTTATATTTACCCAGTAGTGGTTTCATCTGAAGCCGGATAGCCATTTCTCTGTGCTTACGAGACGTTACTTTCCAGCCATTCTGATAGGTGTCATACTAAATATCTAGCCATTGTGATACGGTTATCTGATCGTGCTCAACACGCTTTGTGTCGCCGTTTAATGTGGCAGCCTTTACCTCCAGCAGTCTTTTTAGGGCTGTTTTTTCTGTTTTAAAGCCGCTTAAATATTTGATGCCAGAAGAGAGAGAAGCATCCGTAACAGCTGGTTTTGACGATATTGGAGGCGGTGGGTCTAATTTGCCGAGTGACCAAACAGGCAGCACTGCAATATATAATGCTGATGAGTAGGAAAGGCGCAGGAAGTATTGTGAACGAATTAAACGTGCTGTGGGACGATTGCCGCCAAAAGAACGTTTCTTAATTGAAGAAAGTTATATGAGTGAAGATGCTGAATATCTAACGGACTATAAGGTTTACTTCCAAGTTTTCAAGACTGCCATTTCAGAAAAAACATATGCGAAAATCAGATGGAAAGCCTTTTACAAGATAGCTTTGAACTTAAATATCGCTGTTACTACAGGGAAAGAAGATTGAACGCTTCTTAATTGGCGCGTTTTTTCTATGGAATTATTACGAGAATATTACTAAATCTTTCCGTCAAAGAGTTGTGTTGTTCAGCTTTCGAGGTGATAAATTGGTAGTATCGAAAAATTAAAAGAACAACACGAACGCTTGTCTGTCCTCTAATCCGAGTACAGTAAACCGAGTTTCTTCCTATTCTATGTTACACTTATGGAAAATATTGAGAGGTTCATGGGATGAAAAAGATATTTATATTCTTTATTTTAACTTTTGCAATATTACTTGGTGGTTGTGCCGAAAAGCGAGCGACGGATGATTTTGAAAAAAAGATGGATAAAGCAGTAGCAGAGCAAAATGCAAAGCTAAAAAAAGAATCAGAAGCAGCTAACTATGAAAAATTAAATGATGATAAGCTTGCAAAAGGAGCACAGGTATATGCTATTGGAGAAGCAGATTCCTTACATGATGAGGATTTTCAAACATTCATACTTAATACTAGTGGTGGTGTTTATTCAATAGAAAACCATTCGGATACAAGAGTTTCAGATGGTGAAGAAGTAAAAGTTTACAGGACTTATGAAGGCAAAAGCCGATTAGAACTCCCGCTTATACAAGTCGAAGTAATAGAACAGTGAGCTGATGTGCTGACGAGTAATAAATAAATCTATCTGAACTAAGGAACAACAAACAGGAATATCCTTCCATTTGTCGAATACTCTCTAGTAAGGGGGAGATATGTTATGGAAGCGGTGAGGACGCCATGATGATTTTTTTATTTAACTGTGCATTAGTCGCCGGGATCATCACAGCCATTATTATATTTATCTACGAGGAAATTCTTAAAAGGCCAGTTAAGAGAGGGAAGCTGTTCCTCATTATGCTAGTATTGACCATGATCGGTTCGATGTTTTCTGGCTTCTGATAGAGGTGAAGAAGTGTTTTATATAACGGTCCAGGCCCTTCTTAATCGGAGGGCTGTTTTAATATGCAGGGGGTTTTGGTTCAGAAGAGCTATGTAAGGGGTTTATTTATATTTTTATTTTAACGCTGAGCGAACCCCATTGAATAATGGGAGTGCCTCTTATTGTTAATCGATTAAAACAGTTTAACCGAGATTCTGTTTGCTAGTTCAGTGATGAGGATTAACAATAAGATGATCCTTTTTCCGTTTTTAATTCTGATGACGATTTCCATTTGGGGTCACCTCCCTACAATGGATTAAGCCTGAGCTTCACATATATTTTGCAAACCAACCTAATAAATTACATCCATCCATCCTCTTTTTCTATGTTACACTTATGGAAAATATTGAGAGGTGCATGGGGTGAAAAAGCTATTGATCACAAGTGCATTTATATTATTTAAACTGGCTGCTTGTTCTGATGAGGGGAAATTTAAGACTGATGATCATGTCGTAACACACAGTGAGCTAGAGAAAGAAAGGAAACTTCAAGATGAATTAAAAGATAAGCTAAAAAAAGAAACTGAGGCAGCTAATTATGAAAAATTAAATGATGGTAAGATGGCGAAAGGAACAAAAGTATATGCTATCGGAAAAGTAGATTCCCTTCATGATGATCTGTCTCAAACTTTCATACTTAATACTGATGATAGTGTTTATTCAATAGAAAACCATTCGGTTACATGGGTTTCAATTGGTGAAGAAGTAAAGGTTTATGGGACTTATGAAGGTAAAAGCCGATTAGAACTCCCGCTTTTGAAAGTCAAAGTAATAGAGCAGTGAGCTAATGTGATGATGAGTAATTAAAGTGCATATTTGAAGTGATATGTAAATAACAGGGATATCTCTCTTTTTGTCGAATAGTGATATGCAAAGGGGGAGTTTATTTTGAAGAAATTATTATTTATTATGTTTCTTGCTGTAATTGCATTGGTAGGATGTTCTGAGGAAAAGAAAGAATACTCTGAGGGTCTAAAAGGGAAAATTGAGAAGCATGTTGATGATAATTATGATGATACAAGCATAGACGAAATTAAGATAAATGATGATGCTGGGAAAGGCGAAGGAAAGATCGTGCTAGCTTATTTATCTTTTGATCGATCTAACAAAGCTAAAACAGCAAAAGATATGATTGATATGTATGCGGAAGATCTAGCCGCTACTCTTGCAAAAGAAAAAGAAGTAAACGAGGTTACTGTTTTTTGGACAGTCCCTTATCTTAAAGAAGATGAGGTCATCGCAAAAATCAATTCGGTCAGAAAAGGAGATAGCATGCAAGCGGGTGATGAAGTATATGACCCGGAAATCTTCAAGGAGTGATTATTTGGAAGTTATCTGCAACGTATGTAAAAGCAAAATCATCCCAGACCTAAAAGAGACGAAAGAAAACAATCTTACATTAATGCACTATATGTGTCCGCATTGCGAGACGGGATATTTAATTTCTGTTCTGGATGATGAGTGCAATAATTTCCAAAAGAAAATAAAAGACATTGACCATAGAATCAAGATGGCTGGAAAAAACTTTGCTACTAATAAAATTTCTGAAGAAAAATACATTCAGTTGCAAAAATTAAACTTTGATAAAAAAGATAATCTTAAAAAAGAATTGAAAGATCGAGCCGATTGGCTTAAAGAGAATATAGAGTTCGTCCAGCAAGGACAGTGAGCCAAAGCGTACGCCGACATAAGGGTGTGCGTTTTTATTATGCCTTCATACAAGTAAGGCTATAGCACACACGCCTGAACCACAGGCATAGTGCTCTACTGTACACTATAGTACAGGCAGTGAGGAACATACGGTGACGCTGATAGACGTAATGCTTATCGCTATGAGGACATGGATATTCTACCGGACATTCATGAGGAAATGAGAGCTGAACGTGGCAAGTTGTATATGAGTCAGGACCAGCGCACGGCGTTGATTCATCTGTTCCGTTCATTCTCTGAGAGAGAGCGGCAGTGCTATGTTATGTATGAGGCCGAGAAGTTCAGCATAGGGAAGATTGCGGAGAAGATGGGCATTAGTAAAGGAACGGTTCGGTGCTATATTAAGCGGGGCAAAAAAGAAGGTAGAATTGATTGAGGCTGGGACAAAACCCCAGTAAACGAAAAAAGAACGGATTCCGAGGGAATATCCTTCGGATCCGTTCTTTTGGTATTTTTAAAAGAAAAATAGGAATACCTTCTGTTAAAATTAAGTCACC